>OBVS01000083.1_pt1 | contig 71552 bp, 62 predicted proteins | sample 1476211 | NCBI WGS metagenome assembly OBVS01 (sample SAMEA2580025, study PRJEB22360) | human gut metagenome | biome: human gut; feature: human-associated habitat; material: faeces | place: Denmark | collected 2008/2010 | reverse complement strand
AAAAATTATCAAAAGAAATATGGCAGATCCATTCCCTACTTCTTAATAAATCAAAAGAAAGTTCTGGTGATTAGTATGGCAATTATAAAAACACATCCAATAAAATCAACTTTAAATTTGGCAATAGATTACATTACCGAGAGTGAAAAAACTGATGAAAAAATTTTAGTATCTTCATTCAAATGTCATCCATATATTGACCATATTCAGTTTATGAAAACACGAGAAGATAATGATATTAATGGTTCAGTTTTGTCTGGGATTCTAATACAATCTTTTATTTTAGGGTGGTTTTGTGCTATAGAAATGCTGTGAGTTTAATGCTCACAGCATTTCTCTTATATACTCTTAAAAGTATTATCTGAGTTTTCATTTATTGTTTTAAGACCACTTTTTATTGCAAGTAAGACACCTGCAATTATACAGACAAATACTATTAATATAGGAGTATAATTCATATTTATTAGCAGTTCTTTTATTCCAAAGCCTAATTCATAGTTACTCCTATAGGCTCTTAACACAATGCCTATAGAAAACATAAAGATATATACTAAGAAAATATTTTTAAATAATATTTTTACTTCAGAAAATACCATCTTTTCAATCTGTTTTTCTGTCATGCCAGTAGTTGATAGAAGTTTAAAGTCATTTGATCTCGCTCGTAGATTTCCCTTAAAGCTATTATAGGCATTGGAAAGAGCGATTGTTATTAGAATGATTTGAATAGCTAGGTTTAAAAGTCTTTCATTCCTTGTTTGCTCTTTACTTGTTGCTTCTCTTAAAATTTCTGTAGCTGTTCCATGGTCAGACTTTGGTACATAATTTGAAATTACTTTTTCGGCATCTTCAAATACTTTTTTCTTGTTTTTTTCAGCCTTTATTTTTACAAAATAATAGTAAACAGGATCTGATTTATCTATTCCATATTCATCAATAAATTTTTTCATGGTACTTTCACTTGTAAAGATAGATATTTGATTGTCATTATAAGCTTCTAAGTCATAAGGCATTTCATCAATACTTGCGTCAATTTTTATATTTATTGGTTTGCCCTGTGCATTATATTTTAAAGTTACTTTTCCTGTATCCTTATCAGAAATTTTTATATACTCACTAAAAGCATACGGAGTTTTATTATCTTTTCTTATCTTATTAAGTAATAAATAAGATGCATTAGGGATGTTATTTTCTTTTAAAATTTTTTCAAAATCTTCATCTGTTAAAGCATATAAACTTGCATATAGACTATCTTTTGCTATTTCCCCACTATCAAGAGAATTTTTTAAGTCTTTAGAAATAAAGTCTTTATTATCGTCAAGGTAAAACTTAGTGTCATTTCTTTGATATAGGTGAAGCTCTTTTATTCCGTCAACTTTTTCTAAATCAGCTAATAAGTTTTCATCTAAATTCTTATCAGTGTAAATACTTGAATTAAAATTGTAAGGACTTTTATAAGAGTTATATTTTTCGTTCAAAGTTCTATATGATTGGCTAACTAAGACTGTGGTCAGTACAAATGCAGAAAGAGCCATTGAAATTACAATAATTCGATAGGTTGAGCGATAAGACCTGTAATAATCTTTTGCTAAAGTCTTTTCTATAGGTCCATTTATTTTTGATTTTCCTAATTTTATATTTTTTTCTGTAATCCCATTTAAACCTTCTATTATCTTTAATTTTGCACTTTTCCTAGCAGGGATTGTCGCAGATAAATATACTGTCAAAAGCGATAATAAAATAATTATTAAAATAGAAGTAGGATCTAAATAAACTAGGTGAAAATCTGGTGCCTTAAAACTTTCTCCAATTATCTCAGACATATTCTTATAGAATACTGAGTTATTAAGCCACATTAAATACATTAATAAGTTTGCGAAAACCCAGGATAGAAGTGTACCTAAGGCTACTGGCAATGCAGATAGCTTAAAGGCTTTCTTTTTTATCATTTTTTTAACTTGTTTTGCAATCATACCTGTGCTTTTTAATAGGGCAATTTCTTTTAAATCCCTATTGTTCCATACGTTAAATGCACCATAGATAATAAAAGCAAATAGAAGAACTAGAAAAAAATACGCACTATACTCTTCTACAGCAGATTTTATCACTGACTTAGGCGGAAATATTCCTTGAGGATAAATCAACTTATACTCTAAAATATCTGTATTATAAGATAGTCTTCCTATGTCTATTGAAGACTTCTCGTCTATATTCATAGTAGATAAAATTTCCCTAGTCTTTGTATAAGTATCTCTTGGATGCTTATACCAAATTAAGGCTTCTAAACCTCCATTGTTTTTTAATAAGTCTATCTTTTTATCACTATCAGCCAAAGTAAGAAACATAGACTTTTCAAAAGAATATCCATAATCATCATAGACTCCAACTATAATATAAGTTTTATCACTTGCAGTAATTTTAGAGCCTATATCATAATTTTTATTCTTTGTTAAAAATCTTTCTGGCACTAATAGTTCGCTTGAGTTATTAGGTTTTCTTCCTTTTTTAATTTCATAGCCAGTTAATAGGTTGCTATATTTTCCATTTTCATAAATATTTGCATTTAAATCTGTCTCTATGATTTTATTAAAAGAAATTTTTTCTATATCCGTATCATTTATTAATTTATCATATAGTTTTTCATCAACTTCAGTAATTGCTACATTGTAGTCTCCAATAGTTTTTCTTACGTAGTTATACTTGTCATATTTTAAGGATCCTACAATAAATACAACTGTACCTAGCAATATAACTGCTAAAAGTATGGAAATTTTAATAGCAAAACTGTCTTTCTTATTATCTTTTACAGCTCCATCAGCTAGATCATTAATAATTTTCATAAGTTTCATCTCCTAAGAAATTTAACCTACCATCTACCATTCTATAGACCTTATCACAAGAATTTGCTACTTTTTCATCATGAGTTATTATCATAATTGTAGAATTTAATCTCTTATTTACGAGTCTAAAAAGTCCTGTGATTTCTTCAGAATTTTTTCTATCGAGATTTCCTGTAGGCTCATCTGCTAAGATTATGGCAGGTCTTGTAATCAAACTTCTGGCAATGGCAACTCTTTGTTGCTCGCCACCTGATAATTGTTTTGGATACCTATCAAGCTTTCCTTCTATTCCTAGTATCGATAAAATTTCCTTTAAATATTCTTCATCTGCCTTTTTATTGTCTAACAAAAGAGGAAGTAAAATATTTTTTCGAACGTTGATGTTTGGAATCAAATTAAAAAATTGGTAGACAACGCCAATATTTCTTCTGCGAAAGATTGTCATTTCATCTTTGTTAAACTTGGTAATATTTTTATCTTGAATAAATATATCACCACTTGTTGGTGTATCTACTCCTGCAAGTAAATGAAGTAGTGTAGATTTGCCAGATCCACTGTCTCCAATGATGGCAACTAGGTCTCCTTTTTCTAGTTCAAAGTTTACATTTGAAAGGGCATTTACTTCTACTCCGCCCTTATATGTTTTTGTTAAATCAACTGTTTTTACTATATTCATATTGTATCCTCCTTAACTTGTCTATATAATATTAGGCTTAAGTGACTGGAAAGTGACTAGAAAAAAACTGTGTCTTATTTTTAGACACAGTCTTAAAATTTAATTATAAAATCTCAGTTCAAAGGCATTTGATTTCTTCCCCTTATGATATAAAAGCTCTCCATTTTGTCTTTCCATAACAGATTTTGCCATAGGAAGTCCAATACCATAGCCTTTTGAATTTGGATTCGCTTTATAAAAACGCCTAAAAACTTTTTCTAACATTTGTCGATCTAAGCCATCTGAGAAATCTTCTACTAATATGCTCTTATATAAGTTCGTTTCTTTTAAGTGAATTTCTATATGCCTATCTTCTGTTGCTTCTAGACCATTTTTCATAACATTAAATGCTGCTTCATAGGTCCATTTCTTATCACATATAAGATTAAAATCATCTCCATCAAGGATAATTTCAACATTATCATTAATAAAATAATCTTTTAGCTTTTGTATGATATCTTCAATTAATTCTCGAGCAGATATCCTGTCTTTTGTCATTTCTATTGTGCCAGAATCAAGGGCGGCAAGTTTTAATAAAATATCAGATAAGTTGTGTAGTCTAATCAAATTATCTCTAAGTCTTTCTATATATTCTTCGGAAAAGTTGTCATCTTCGTCCTCTAATAAGTCTAACAATAATAGTGATCCAGTCAACGGAGTTTTTATTTGATGGGCAATGTCTTCAGTATATTTTTTTAAAGTTTCCTTATTTTTCTCTGCATTTTCAGCTATTTTCTTGTTTTCTATAATAATTTTAATAATCTCATCTCTGAGTTTGCCAAATTCATCGTCTATAATTTCGTAATTATCAGAGTTTATATCAAGTGAATGGAGGAGGCTAAATATATTATTAATCTTATCCTCTAGATCTATTTCTTTTTTCTTTTCAAATTTTCTAATAATTAGAAACAGAATTATATTTATAAGTAAAAAACCTATAAGTGTTAGAATATCAAATCTTGGATTGAGATAAACTACAAACAAAGACATTAATATATTTAAAATTAAGGCAAGTAAAATATTTTTGCTTTTATTCATTGTCCCACCTATATCCTATCCCTCTAAGAGTTTTTATATGACTGCCATAATCTCCAAGTTTAGATCTAAGTCTTTTTATGGTGACAGTTAGGGTATTGTCATTTACTTCATAAAAATCATAACCCCAAACATAATCTAAAATTCGCTCTCTTAGTAGATTTATATTTTGGTTTTCTAAAAGCATTTCCAATATAGCAAACTCTTTTAAGTTAAGGTCTAAATCTTTTCCATCTATCGAAGCTTGTTTTGATATAAGATCTAAAGATAAATTTTCAAAAGTCAGTTCTTCAACCTTTTTTATTCTTCTGCTAAAAACATTGTCTATTCTTGCTTTTAGGACAGGAAGAGAAAAAGGTTTTGTAATATAATCATCTGCTCCTTGAGAAAGACCTTTTATTACATACTCATCTTCGTCTTTTACGGTGAGCATTATTACAGGAAGGTCAGAAAATTCCCTCAGCCACTTTAAAAAATTAAAGCCTGATCCATCTGGAAGATTGGCATCAAGTAGAATTAAATCAAAATCATTAAAATTAAGATTCTCTGTCTGAGAAAGATTGTTATAAATAATTGTTTCAATATTATGTTTGTTTAGGTAAGTTTTAACAGCAAAAGCAATTGTGCTGTCATCTTCAATCATTAGTATTTTCAATTCTATACTCCAATATATCCGATATATCACATTTAAAATACCTACAAATTCTACCCAGTATTTCCATACTAACATTTTCATCTCTTCCCATTTTAGCTATGGTATGAGGAGTTGTATTTATGGCTTTTTGTAAGTCTAATTTATTCATCTTTTCATCTATTAATTTTTTCCATAATTTATCATAGGAAAATCCCATAACTCACCTCAAATTAATCTTCTACTTTGTGCAGTATTTCTATAATATTATACCATGTTTATAAGTGATTTAATCTAAACACACTAAAATAGTCGACTTATATAATACATTATAATATCCGGTACTGGGACTGGGACGGGACTAAAAATTTGAAAACGTCCTATAATTAGGTGGATTCAGAGATATTAGAAAAATTAGAATATAGTATTTTGAATGATTTGGGATATATCGGATGTTTGGAAAAGAAGAATGGGAGTAAAACTCCCCTGTGTGGGAGTTTTACCCGAAAAATAGTGCGGAGCACGGAGAGCAGTGAAACCGCGATTTTCGTTAGTCACAAAAAACTAAAAAGCCTAGTAAATTCAATGGTTACAGAAGATTAAAAACTGTAACTGGGATTAAAATGGGAACATTTGTTAAAAAGAATAAATTGAATAATAGTTCCAAGTGGTTTACATGAGGACAAAAAATAAGATCGTAGTTTCAAACTGCGGTCTTTTTGCGTTCATATTATGAGGATTATTTTATTTAGACATCTCTAATGCCTACTTTCAAATGCAACAAATAACATAAACCAGATTGCAAAAGCAACTAATACCACTGGTGTTATTTATAAGAAAGATATTGATTATATGAGAGAAAAAATAGAAAAATTGGCAAAAGAAATATGGGATATACATTCCCTATTATTAAACAGAACTAAATAGAATTATTTCCATAAAATATCTTAGACCTGTAAGAAGTTTTAAAAATATGATATAATATAATTAATTTAAATGCCGTTTCTAAGATTACAAGGGAGAGAATTTTATGCAAAACTTTGGGAAAATTATTTTTAAAATAGACCAGGTTTTAGAAGAAAAAAATATAAGCAAAAACAAATTAGAAAAAGAAGCAAATCTTCAAAGGACGCAACTTAATTCTTATTGTAATAATAAAGTTAAAAGAATTGACTTAGAAACTATTGCAAAGATTTGTTGTGTTCTTGAGTGTAAGGTTGAAGATATTATGGATTATGTGAGGTAAGTAAAATGAATAGATACGAAATTATTCAAAAAATAGGTGACATGTATCAGATTGGTAACACTGAATCAGGAGAATTTAGTTATGTCCAAGCACTTAGAACTGTTGGCAAAAATATAAAAGATTACCAAAAAGGAGACACAGACACAAACCATCAATACTTAGATATAAGATTTGAAAATGATAGATTAGTTATAATAGTAGAAACAAAGAATAGCTTTAACAGATGGGATCATAATAAAATTAGAAAACAATTACAAGATTATGTAAGGTATGAAAAAGCCTATTCTGATAAAAAAATAATTGCTATGCTGATAGAAACAGATGGAGATGATATATGGGTTTGGCATGGACAATCAGTAATTATTGATGAAGAACACAGGAAAAAAGAAGAAACTGTTTTAAAACCCTTTGAAGAATATGAGAATATAGTTTTTGGTAAAGTAAATGACAAAATTAAAGTTGTTGATTCAATAAAAGTTTTAAATGAAATGCTACATTCAGATGGTGTAAATGAGAAATTGAGAAGTCAGTTCGTAGGTACTTGCCTATTAGCATTAAAAAATGGACTTTCATATAAAAATTTAAAACCAACATTGGATCCTAATACTGGAAAAGATTTAAGTCAAGAAAAAATAATAATAAAAGATATAAAAAATATTCTGTCAGGCTTGTTATCTAAAAATAATGATGTGGATACTCTAAATAAGGCTGGAAAATTATCTGTGTTAAGTAGCAAGGTGCTAGACGATCAAGATATAGCTAGTTTAACATATGATGAATTGCAAAAAATATTGGAATTTATAGACAACAATATAATTCCTTTTATTAATGATTCAAATACTGCAGGGCAAGATTTATTAAATTTATTTTTTACAACATTTAATAAATACGTTGGTAAATCTGATAAAAACCAGGCGTTTACACCAGATCACATTTGTGATTTTATGTGTAAGGCTGTAGGAGTAAATAAAAACTCACGAATTTTAGATCCTTGTTCTGGCAGTGGCGCATTTTTAGTAAGAGCAATGACAGATGCAATGGATGATTGCGACACAGAAGAAGAACGTGAAGAAGTAAAAAGAAATCAAATTTTTGGTATTGAATACGAAGATGGAGCGTTTGGTTTATCATCAACAAATATGTTAATCCATGGTGACGGTAATTCAAATGTTATCCAAGCTTCTATGTTTGAAAGAGGAGAATGGATTAAAGATAAAAATATAAATATTGTTTTAATGAATCCACCATACAATGCCACTAGAAAATTCTGTAATCCAGAATATGTAAAAAGTTGGAAATCAAGCAATAAAGAAGATCCATCTAAAGGATTTCATTTTGTAGAATATATTGCAAGGCATATACCAGCTAACTCAAAAATAGCAGTACTATTACCCATGCAAGCAGCTATAGGAAATAGCTCAGAAGTTAAAAAATACAAAAAGAAAATGTTAGATAATTACACTTTAGATGCAGTTTTTTCATTACCAAATGAAATGTTTTATCCTGGGGCATCAGCCATAGCGTGTTGTATGATATTCGATTTATCTCAAAAACATGAAAGGTCTGATAGAGAAACCTTTTTTGGATATTTTAAAGACGATAAATTTATTAAAAGAAAAGGATTGGGTAGGGTAGAAAAAACAGATAATGATGGTAATAGTTTATGGGTGAGCACAAAAGATGAATGGCTTGACTTATATAAAAATAAAAAAGAAGTACCAGGATTATCTGTTATGAAGAAAGTTACTTGGAAAGATGAGTGGTTGGCTGAAGCTTATATGGAAACTGATTATACAACATTAGAACCCAAAGATTTCCAAAAAGTTCTTAATGATTATTTATCTTATCTTATAAAAGAGGGGAATATCTATGAAGATTGATTTTAGTACATGGAGAACTTTTTTGTTTACAGATGTGTTTATAATTAAAAAAGGATTTTATAATAAAAAACCTGAAGAGTCAGGCAATGGAATTATACCTTTTTTAGGAGCAACTGATAAAAATAATGGAGTGACCGCCTATTATACTCTAGATGAAATAAATTCTTCTTCAAAAACTGGGAGCTTGCCAAATGATACTATTGATAAGAAAATATTTCCTGGCAAATCGGTTTGTGTTACAAACAATGGCTCTGTAGGCTATGCTTATTATCAGGAAACAGAATTCACATGTAGTCATGATGTGAATCCACTTTATAGAAAAGATGGTGAATTTAATTATTTTACAGGTTTATTTGTAGCATCTATTATTATGAAAGATAGGTATAGGTGGGGATACGGTAGAAAATGGCGTCCTGAAAGAATGGTTAAATCTAAAATCAGTTTACCTGTTACAGATGAAGGCATACCTGATTGGGACTGGATGGAAAGATTCATGAGATCTTTAAAGAGTATGCCTATAAAAACTGATAATAGGGAAAGTCTAACTAATTTAAATGTAACCACATGGAAAGATTTTCTATTGGAAAAATTATTTGAGAGTATTTATAAATCTTATGCTTATATTAAAAGTGATTTAATTTTTTTCTCTGAATATGATCAAGGTAGAATTCCATTTATAAGTAGGACTGATATAAATAACGGATGTGATGGATATGTCCCTATCAGTGAAATTGATAGAATAGAAAAAGGAAATGCAATTATAATAGGTGATACTACATCAACTATATATTATCAAAAAGAAAATTTTGTAACAGGGGATCATATTGTAATTTGTAGAGCGAATTGGATTAATCAATACACAGCTTTATTTATTAAGACTTTAATAGAGAGAGAACGTTATAAATATAATTATGGTAGAGCCTTTAAAATGGATTTAATAAAAAATACAAAGATTAAATTACCGGTTTTAACTAAGGGTAATGAGTATGTTATAGATAATGAAAAGACTTATTCCAAATATGGATATATTCCTGATTGGAAATGGATGGAAGACTATATAAAGAGTTTACCATATGGTGATAGGATTGATGAATAATTATTATTAGGAGGAATAATGATAAAATTAATAAATGCGATAATAGAAAAGTACAAACCTATAGAGAAGCCACAGTCATTCGCAGTTGAAGATGATGTAACGGTTTTAGTCGGAATGAATGAATCTGGAAAAACATCTATTTTAGAGGCTTTAGCAAAAAGTAATTATTTTGAAAATGATGAAAACTTCAAATATAATCTTAATTATGATTACCCTAGACGACAAAAAAAGATAGTAGATAAGAGTGGGGAAAATCCTGTAGCTGTAAAATTAACTTATGAAATAGATTCTGAGTTATTAAATTTGATTAAGGACGATATAGGCTTAGTCCCTTCAGTAAATACTTTCTCTATAACCTTTAAATATGATAATGCTAGATCATGGTCTATTTCTTGGTTTAATACTTCTGAATTTATGAAGAAAAAAGTGAACTCTCTAAAGTTTGTAAATAAAGAACTTACTGATAAACTTAAAAAGGTATCAAGTAAAGACCAATTTAAAAATATTGTAGATGAGATTGATACTGGTGAATTAGACTCAGATGATATTCAAAAGATTGACGAGTTGAAAAAATATTTTATTAATTCAGAATCATGGAATGATAGTCCTATTGACCACTATGTAGTTAATACTTATCTGATAGATAGATTGCCAAAGTTTATGTATTATGATGATTATTATGCTTTACCATCAGAGATTTCATTAACAAAAATAGATGATGATTTATCGAAGTCGAATGTTAAAACAGCAAGGGCCTTACTAGAACTTGCAGATATAGACGTAGAAAAGGTCAGAGATTCAAATGATTTTGAAGAATTTATTGCAGAGTTAGAAGCAACAGAAGCAATAATATCAGATGAACTTTTTGAATACTGGAAAACAAATAAAAATTTAAATATCCAATTTAGAATCAATAAGATAGAAGAAAAAAGTTCCTATAGTTCAAATATAATAGACAGAGTATTAAATATAAGGGTGTGGAATAAAAGAACAGGAGTGTCTTTGCCACTGGAAAATCGAAGCAGAGGATTTAATTGGTTCTTTTCATTCCTTGTTTGGTTTAAGAAAATACAAGAGGACAGAAATAATACTTATATACTTTTATTGGATGAACCTGGTTTAAATTTACATGCAAAAGCTCAAAATGATTTGTTGAAATTTATATCAGATTTATCAAATGACTATCAAATTATATATACTACACATTCACCATTCATGATAGATACAAATAGTTTAAATAAAGTAAGGACTGTTTATGAAACACAAGATGGTACAGTTATATCTGACTCTGTTCAAGAAAAAGATCCTAATACTTTATTTCCATTACAAGCGGCACTTGGTTATGATTTGGCTCAAAATTTATTTGTTTCAAAGAAAAATTTATTAGTTGAGGGTATATCCGATTTGATTTACCTATCAATAATATCCAATTTATTGCAAGATAATGACAGAGTAGGATTAGATTCAGATATTACTATCGTTCCAATAGGTGGAGCTGATAAAGTTGCATCCTTTATATCATTATTGAGAGGAAATAAATTGAAAATGGTTTGCTTGCTAGATACTTTTACTAATCAATCTGCTGAAAAAAGATTAAATAATATGGTAACCAAAAAAATAATAAGAGAAAGCAACATTTTATTTTATCATGATATTTTAAATAGTGAATATGCTGATATAGAAGATTTGTTCAAAAAAGAAGACTATATTAATTTATATAATGGGGCATTTGAATCCAATGTAGATATAAATACAGTTGAAAATGGTCCTATTTTAAGTCAGTTAAAGAAATTAAATAAGGGTAGTTTTAATCATTATATGCCAGCGAATTATTTAGCTAAAAATATAAACAACGTAGATATTTCAGAAGAAACATTAGAAAATTTTGAGAACTTATTTAAAACAATCAATAAAATTATAAAATAAACTTTCTCCGGTACTGGGACTGGGATGGGACTAAAAATTTGAAAACGTCCTATAATTAGGTGGAATTAGTGATACTCAAAAAAATAGAATCTAGTATTTTGAATGGTTTGGGATATATCGTACGTTTGGAAAAGAAGAATGGGAATAGTCCCACCACCTAAGGGTGACCGATGTGAAAGAATCGGTCATTTTCTAGACGAACTAAGTGAGTCCGAAAAACTAAGCGAAGAAACTGAAAGTTTCTGAGAGGATATTGGTAAAAACTTTGTAAAATCAAAGGTTACAGAAGATTAAAAACTGTAACTGGGATTAAAATGGGAACATTTGTTAAAAAGAATAAACTAAATAATAGTTCCAAGTACTTTACATTTGGATAAAAAATTGAGACCGTAGTTTTTAGACTGCGGTCTTTTTGCGTACATATTATGAGGATTATTTTATTTAGATATCTCAAATGGTTACTTTTAAATGCTACAAATAACATAAACCAGATTGCAAAAGCAACTAATACAACTGGTCTTATTTACAAAAATGAAATTGAATCAATGAATAAAGATATAGAAAAATTATCAAAAGAGATATGGGATATACATTCCCTGTTATTAAGAAAATAATTATTTTATTAGTTCGAGATAAGAGAATAAAATCCTGTTAAAAGAATGGTTTTAATGGTATAATTAAGATAGTATAGATAAATATAGGGAGTTGTTTCGAATATCTCATGCTAAAATTTAGTTATAAAAAATTGTTTAAATATCTTATAGACTTAGAAATGAAAAGTACTGAACTTATGGACAAAGCACAAGTAAGTAAAAGTACATTTTATAAAATAAAAAATGGAAAAAATGTTACTACAGATGTGCTTTTAAGAATTTGTAATACATTTAATTGTGATATATCAGATGTTATGGAATGCATAGAGTTTGAAACAGAGGAGATAAAAGATGAAATTGATTAGTTTGTTTTCAGGAGCGGGTGGACTTGACTTAGGATTTCAAAAGGCTGGTTATGAGATAGTAGCAGCCAATGAATTTGATAAAACTATTTGGGAAACATATGAGAAAAATCATGAAGCAAAATTGATAAAAGGTGATATATGCAAAATACCTTCAGATGAATTTCCAGAATGTGATGGGATAATAGGTGGACCACCTTGTCAATCATGGAGTGAAGCAGGCTCACTTAAAGGAATTAATGATCCTAGAGGACAACTGTTTTATCAATATATCAGAATTTTAAAAGATAAGAAACCTAAGTTTTTCCTTGCTGAAAATGTAAAAGGAATGATGGCAAAAAGGCACAACTCTGCAGTAGAAAATATAGTTTCACAGTTTGAAGAAGCTGGATATGACGTATTTATCCATTTGTTAAATGCAAGTGACTATGGAGTACCACAAGATAGAAAAAGAGTCTTTTATGTAGGATTTAGAAAAGATTTGAATATCAGTTTTGATTTACCTCCTGAACCATACGATTATAAGTTGACATTTAGAGACGCCATTTACGACTTAAAAGATAACGCAATCCCAGCTTTAGAAAAGAATAAAACTAATGGTGATAATTGCAATTTTTCAAATCATGAATATTTTATAGGAGCATACTCTCCAATATTTATGAGTAGGAATAGAGTGCGTGATTGGGACGAGCAAGCATTTACAGTTCAGGCTTCTGGGAGACAATGTCAATTGCATCCTCAAGCTCCTAAAATGATTAAAAAAGATAAGAATAAGCAAATATTTGAACCAGGTAAGGAAGAGTTATATAGAAGATTATCTGTTAGAGAATGTGCAAGGATACAAGGATTTCCAGATGATTTTAAATTCTATTATACAAATCTAAATGATGCCTATAAGATGATAGGCAATGCAGTTCCAGTAAACCTTGCTTATGAAATGGCTAAAGCCATTGACTTAGCACTTAATAAACCTAGTATATTTTCTTATCCTAAACAATTACAAATGATTTAGAGGTGTGTTATGAGTAACAAAAGTAATAACCAAGGTAGAGCTTATGAATTTGCATATTTGAATACTCTACATGAAGAAATATCAAAATATAGGGTCTCAAAAATTGAAAAAAACTCAAGCTATAAAGCTGCTGAAAAGGCGTGGAATACTTTAGAAGAATCCGAAAAAGATATGTATAAGGTAAGTGCTTTGGCAGGAACTAATGCTATTTTAGAATTAGAACCCTTAATTTTAGACGATGGAGATGATGAGTTAGAATTAAAAATTCAGACTGATGATAAGGGTAAAGATGGAGATGTAAGGGATGTTTTAATCATTAGAAAAGGCATAGAATGGGAGATTGGGCTAAGTGTAAAGCATAATCATTTTGCAGTTAAGCATAGTAGATTATCTAAAGGATTAGACTTTGGAGAAAAGTGGTACGGAATAAAATGCTCTGATAAATATTGGAAAGATATAAAGCCGATTTTTGATTACTTAGAAGATGAAAAAGCAAAAGGATCAAAATGGAGAGATCTTCCTAGCAAAGATGATGATGTTTATTTACCACTTCTAAATGCTTTTAAGGATGAAATTGATAGGCAAAATAATGTTTATGGTAAAGATATTCCAAAATTAATGGTTGAGTATCTTCTTGGAGAGTTCGATTTTTATAAAGTAATTGGCATTGACAGTAAACAAATGACACAAGTTCAAAGCTACAACCTAAGAGGTACTTTGAATAAAGAAGGCATAAAACGCAAAAGAAGTGTCAAGCTACCAATAGCTTCGTTACCTACAAGGATTGTTAGCCTGGAATTTAGACCAGGAAGCAAAAATACATTGGAACTATATCTTGATAGAGGTTGGCAATTTAGCTTTAGAATTCACAATGCAGCAACAAAAGTCGAAACAAGTCTGAAGTTTGATATACAAATAATAGGTATGCCTACCACTATTATTTCTATAGATTGTAAGTGGAAGTAATACACATATGTATTTATATGATAATTAAAATCAAAATAATTGTAACCATACATAAATTGAGGGGGTGTTAATAATGGCTTTTACAACTGAAAATAGAAAAATTGAAAATATATTTCAAAGAGCTGCTATATATAGTGTTCCAAGATATCAGAGAGATTATGTTTGGAAAGAAGTAAATTGGAAGGAATTATGGATAGATTTACAATTTACATTAAAAAATAGTAATGAGATACCATGGTCACATTTTTTGGGAACTATTGTACTTAATCAATCTAAAGATAAAGAAAATGGACTAGATAAATACGAAATAATAGATGGACAACAAAGAATGATGACAATCTATCTACTTTTAATTGCTATATACAAAAATTTTAAAAGATTATCATCAGGAGATATAAAAAATATTAGTAATTATATATATGAAAGTTTTCTTACATCATTAACAAAGGAATCGAAAAGAGAGTTAATGATTAATAATGAACTTTACAATGAAGATTTAAAGTTTATAATTGATGCGGCTTCAAATTGTACTAATATAGCAAAAAATAATAAATTATACAAACCGTTTATATACTTCGATAATAACTTATTGAATAAAGATTATGACTACTTGGATAAATTTTTAAATAAATTACTTTCTGTAAATATCGTAGAGATTATATCAGGTGAAGATGAAGAAATATATAATATATTTGAAGTGTTAAATGCTCGTGGACAAAAATTAAAGCAAATAGAATTGCTTAAAAATCATATTATGAAATATATCCAACCCCGTGAATTAGAATTTATAGACAAAGCAAAAATAAAATGGAGAAATATTCAAAAAAATATTGAGCATTTGAATGATCCTGATGTTTTGATACAACACTTTGCAAAGTGTTATATAGAAAAAAATGCTGACAATCAAAACTCTATTTATAGACTTATAAAGGAAGAAATAAAAATAGATGACCTAAGTAGGTTTTTAGATAAATTAGAAGAATTTTCAGAAGCGTATAAGGAAATAACTTGGAAGGATTCTAACTACGAAACAATCAAATATTTTAACATTAAGAGAAATCAGCAAATAAGATCTCTATTATGTGCTATTTTTGTTTTAAATGGGAATGATATAATAGATGAAGAATTAAAAGAGAAATCTTTACTTCAATTAAGAAATTTCTTTTTCATTTTCAACACAACACAACAAACTAGCAATAAAACAGATAAAATAATTAGCGCTATATCTTATAAAGTTTATAATTGTAAAACAACTAATGAATTTAAAATTGTTTTTTCTGATTTCATGTACGAATTAGAATCGTATATTGTGCAGAAAGATTATAAATTACTATTCGAATCAAATCAATCATTTAAATATTCTAATAAAGATACGACTATGAAGAGGAATAATAAGCTTGTAAAATTTGTGTTAGAACAAATTTGTGTAAAAGATCAACATGATACTAAAATTGACTCCAATAATTTAACTATTGAACATTTAAAATCAGATGATGGCTCTTTAGACAATTCATCTATATGGAATTTAACACTAACAACCGATCAAATAAATTCAGAAGAATTAAAAAATAAAGAAATAAAAGAAAAAATCAAAATTTTAAAAGAAAAATCTACAATAAGAATTAATCAAAATTTAGATGAATATTTAATTAATGGCGTTTTTGATTTTAACAAAAGAAAGTCTGATTTTTTAGATTTAATATTTGATGAAATATTTACGTTTGAGCCTGATACATTTAATATAAGCAAAGAAGAAATATCTCTATATAACAAATATGAAAAATCACTAATGAAAAACAATGATTCTGAACTCGTGTCAATATTAAAAGAAAATGGGACAATGTTTTTAAAAAAATTAGAAAATGATCCTAAACTAAAAAATCTATATGATAGATTTAACAATTACAGATCTACAAATTAGAAATTCTGGTACTGGGACTGGGACGGGACTAAAAATCTGAAAACGCCCAATAATTAGATGGATTGAGTGATACTAGAAAAAATAGAATGTAGTATTTTGAATGGTTTGGGATATATTGTATGTTTGGAAAAGAAGAATGGGAGTAAAAAATATAGAGATCTATATTTTTTACGATTCACACAATGAAATCAAGCGAAGTGAAGATTGAATTGATGTGAACCCTTCCCCGCTGAGTGAATAAAATACGAGGAATACGAGTATTTTAGAGCGGTCGGGGAGTGGGAATAGTATAATAAATCGGTGTACCTCTTGTATTGCAAGGGGTGCACCTTTTTAAATTATATCAAAGGAGTTAAAAAGGAGTTATTTTATTTTAAGGCACTTAATTTGTCGACAACTTCAGATCTTTTATTAGGGTATAGGGGACCATATGTATTCCAAGTAGTGTCTACCTTTTCATGTCCAAGTCTATAAGCAAATGTCATAATATTCATATCCAAACTTATAAGCAAGAAAATCACAAAGGATTTTTCAATTACAAAAAGATGAATACACCATTTCATATTGGACAAAATTCAATAATATGATAATATAGTTTTATAATCACAATATTAAAACAGGAGGATTGATGTATGTTGTTCAAAATCAAATTGTGGTTTTTTAATAATAAAAATTTTTTAAGGATGTCAAGATTTATAATTTTAACAGTATCGCTTCTTTTAGTTACTTGGATTTTTGATCATCAATATATTGCAATTAAATCTTATATTCCCAAACAACTATTGCTATCGGTTGAAGTGTCGGTAAATTTCCTTTCTAATATATCTGGAATATTTTTGACTATAAGTATTTTTTGTTTTACAACTATTGTCACTGTACTTAATAAATATAGCAGTAGCATATCACCTAGATTGCTTCAGAGTTTCATAGATAGGACAGGAGTCCTTGGTTTATATGGTATATTTGTAAGTGGTTTTTTCTATTCAGTAATTAGTATCCTACTATTGCAAGACTTTGGCCCAGACCAACACGTTGTAGCTGGAAGTTTTGGAATAGCCTATGCCATAATTGCAATGCTTAGTTTTATAGCTTTCTCAAGACGGGTTCTTGATAATATAAAAATATCAAATATTATTGAATATATATTTAGTGACTGCGAAAAACTTATTGATAAAGAGGTAGAACAAAGAGAAAAAGCTGAGCATTATGAAAAAGGCGACGAATCTACAAAGTTATCAATTGTAGCTGAGAATTCTGGTTATTTATTTGAAATAAAAGCAGATGAGATCTTTAAAGAGCTTAATGGCATAAAAGCAGAACTTACTATAAACAAGAGGATTGGTGAGTACACGATCAAAGGAGAAAGCATAGGAGAATTAAATATATTTCAATGTGAGTTAGATGATAATGATAAAAACGAATTAAAAGAAAAATTAAGTCCATTGTTTTTAATAAATGCTTACAATAATAGAGAAGAAGATTATCACCGTGGAATTGTAAGCTTAACTGAAATTGCGAATATGGCCCTAAGCCCTGGCATAAATGATCCAAATACTGCAATAATGTGTATAAATAAAATGTCATCATTACTTGGAAAACTATTATCTACAGACAATCATTTTATAATCCTGAAAGAGGACGAAGATGTAAAAATAATCTATCAAACTTATTCTGTGGAGGATGAACTATATCTTGGTTTCAGCCAGATAATTTCTTATTCAGCAGGCGATCCCTTGGTTACAAAAGCGATTTTACAAGGAATTTATATCATATACACAATGGCAGATATAGGTGCTAAAAAAAGCATAAAAAAGTTTTTTGATGATAGCTATGAAATTTTAATAGAAGATTTTACTCACGAAATTCATTTGGAAACTTTTAAAAGAATAAGAAACAATATGGAAGAGCAAGTAAGCTTATAGGAAAATATATCTGAATCCATTTAAATATAAATGATAGGTTGCAAAACTAAATGCGACACAAATAAAAATAAAGACTCATCCAAAATTGCAATATCAATTTGTACACTTTATAGGTTTTTCCATCAGAAGCAGTTGTCGCAAATTTTGCGACAACTGAAGAATCCAGCTCTTCTTTAAGGGCATTATTTATATGTTTACCTATAGTTTTTACATCACGATCAAATAAAGTTGCGATTTGTTTTCTATTTAGCCAAACAGTTTCTTTATCGGGTGTAACTTCTACAGGAAGCTCTAATTCACCATCCTTATAAAGAATAACTTCATTACTCATAAAATTTAACACCTCCTAATTCAGTAATTTGTCTGCTTCCAGAATAAATAAATTGATAATTTCTTATTTTTCGTCCTTATTTTTTGCGTTATTATATTTAACTTCAAATTCTTGGTGAAGTACTTTGATATCATCAAGCAAGGTCGAAATTTTATCTAATGAGCCTCGTCTTATTCTTCCATAGATTCGATTGTAGTAGGTTGTGAATACCTGATATAAAGGATTTGTAGCTTGCTTCTTCTTATATGTTTTCTTGCTTGTATACTCCTGACAAGTTGCATTTGTTCCTTCCACTTTTCTTAAACAATACTCGGCAAGGCTTGATATATTAACGCTATTTCTTATGTTGGCAACTTCACTTTGTATTCAGAGAAAGTATTGAATTACAATAGTTTTATAGTTATCAAGATATTTTGTTATAAAGTTTTCTACATCATCTGAAATAGCAAAATCAAATTCAGTTGTACAAATTGATTATACAATCAACCTCAAAGATATGCAATCCAAAATTGTACACCTATCAAAAGAAATATGGGATATACATTCTTTGCTGGTGAAAAGGACGAAGTGTATGTCATAAAATATTTTCAGGCTTTGAAAAGGACTTCAAAAATGTTATAATATCTGTAGAAAAACTTCATAAACTTATAGATGAGAGGTAATTATATGAAAGTTAGCTATAACGGATTGTGGAAAATTTTAATAGATAAAAATATGAACAAAAAAGAACTAACAGAAGTTTGCGAACTATCTCCTGCAACAGTATCTAAAATGGGTAGAGGAGAGTTTGTAAGTATGGATGTTTTGTATCGTATAGGAACAAAACTTGATGCAGATTTTGGAGAGATGGTTTCGATTATTAGAGAGTCTAATGACGAATAACAAACTTGAGGTGACAAATTGTAACCTCAAAATAGATAAAAATTAACCTAGCAGGTTTAGGATAAAAATGGAGATATCTATGGCAGAAGGTAAAAACATTGTCGTTGTTCAAAATAGAGATATTCAAAATATGATTTATTCTGTTAGAGGAAAGCATGTTATGCTAGATAGTGATCTTGCAGAATTATATAAGGTTACGACAGGGCGTTTGAATGAACAAGTAAAAAGAAATCTAAATAGGTTTCCATCTCAGTTTATGTTTCAGTTAACAGATGATGAATATAAGTCTTTGATATCGCAAAATGCTATATCAAGAATAAAATGCACGCTAGCAAACTGGACTGGACTTGCATTTAAAATCTCAAGATCCCATTTAGATAGTTGTAGAGATTGGTAGGGCTCAAAGGCAATTCCTAAAGCAATTAAAGAGATTAGAGAAAATTGTATAAAACATAATGAAATAGTTGACGGGAGGAGGTCGCTATGAAAAAATTATTCGATTATGATTTCGGACAAGACAAAGATTTAGACTATCCCTTTATGGATAGAGAAATAGCTTATAGGGTAATCAGAAACAGACTCTACAAGTTTGACTACTATGTTGAATACGAAAAAATAATAAATAATGCTATGGACACAGAAATAGAAGAAATAAATATAGCTCCTATAGAATTAGCGGACCAGTTGTTTGAAGCAACCACTACAAAGAAGATGCCAATGGCGATTTTTCTATTTGTGGAAAAATGCTTTAAAGATTTTTACTACCAGGCTCACGACACGAGTTATTCATATAAAATTGCTAGATTATACTATGATGAAATATATGGAAATGTAGACTACAAAAAAGCATTCAAGTATTTTAAAAAGGCGGACAAGGATAATATTGGATATGCTATATTAAATTTAGGCGAATGTTATCTATTGGGTAGGGGCACTGAAAAGAACTACAGAAAGGCTTACCAATGTTTTGCAGCATATACAATACTTGTTCCATCACCAGAAGCAACGATGTATTTGGGTGATATGTATAGACACGGATATTATGTAGATAAGGACATTGCACTTTCTAATGAGTTTTATATTAAGGCTGAGAAGATGGCTAAAGAGGAGTTTAGTACGAGACACAGGCACTATTTAGGTGACTTATTTTATAGGCTAGGCAATGCATATTATAAAATGGCAGAAAGTGAACCAGATATGTATATAAGAGCTTATGATTATTACAACTCTGCACTTTTAGAATACAACAAGAATAAAATCCATTGTGTTAGAGGGGCTGATGATGGGATTAATCGTGCTGTCAAGGCTCGCAGGAAAATAATAAAGAAGTTGAACGAATTTTATAAGTACAAAAATGCCAACGAGAATGATGACAAGCCATTTTCAACTTAGATATTTTGGGGGAAGAGTTTTAATGAAAAATAAATTATATACGATTAGCCATATTTACGGATCAGATCAAAGGTGTTTATAACATAGTAGAGGAAATAATAATATGATAGACTTAATACAGAATAAAATAAAAGAGATAGAACAAGAAGAGAATGTAGAAGTAATACTTGCAGTAGAATCAGGTAGCAGGGCTTGGGGTTTTGAATCAGTAGATAGCGATTATGATGTGAGATTTATTTATATAAGGAAAAAAGAAGACTATCTAAAGTTGAATCCACCTAGAGATGTAATAGAATGGCAGCTTGATGAGGTACTTGACATTAATGGGTGGGACTTGAGTAAGACCTTAAAATTATTATATAAATCAAATCCTACAGTGTTTGAGTGGTTATCTTCACCTATTATTTATAAAAAAACTAAAAAAGCGGAGAGATTAAAAGAGCTAAGCTTTGATTATTTAGATCCTAAAAAATTGATTTACCACTATTTACACATGGCTACATCGAATTATAGGGAATATCTAAAGAAAGATAGCGTAAGAATAAAAAAGTATTTCTATGTTCTAAGACCATTACTTGCTGCTAATTGGATAATAGAAAAGAAAACACAGCCACCTATGATGTTTATTGAACTAGTTGAAGAAATGTTACCAGAATCACTGGTACCTATAGTAGATCATTTACTTAAGTTAAAATCATCTTTGCCAGAAATGGGTGAGGCAAAAAGAATTGATGAACTTAATGAGTATATAGTAGAGCAAATAGATAGGATTAAAGAAGAAGTTAACATGATGGAAAATAGTGTGAATTACTGGGAACCATTGAATAATTTATTTATAGAAATGATATAAAAGAAAAGGATGTAAATAACGACAAGGAATTTATTTTTTGTCGTTATTTGTGGTATGATAAATATAGGTAAATCAATTGCTACAGATAAGGCAATTATTAGGTGTAAATAAATTCAAAATATGATACTATTTAAAATATAAATCTAAGGAGGTAGACATGGCCTATATTGAGATGAAGCACTGCTATAAACGCTATTGCTCAGGTCAATCCCAGATCATAGCCAATAACGATATAAATTTTGAGGTTGAAAAAGGGGAGCTAGTGGTGATACTAGGGGCATCCGGTGCCGGTAAATCCACTGTCCTAAACATACTAGGTGGCATGGATACCTGTGATGAGGGGCAGGTCATAATTGATGGGGTTGACATAGCCAAGTTCAACGACAGGGACCTGACTCTGTACCGTAGAAATGACGTAGGATTTGTATTTCAATTCTATAATCTAGTACCTAACTTGACGGCAAAGGAGAATGTTGAACTAGCTTCTGATATTGTAAAAGATGCCCAGGATTCTGAAGAGGCTCTCTTGGCAGTGGGTTTAGGAGAACGTTTGGACAATTTTCCGTCTCAGCTATCTGGTGGCGAGCAGCAGAGGGTTGCAATTGCTCGTGCAGTAGCCAAAAACCCAAAGATTCTCCTATGTGATGAACCTACTGGAGCCCTTGACTACCAAACTGGTAAGCAGGTTCTCAAGATACTCCAGAATATGTCCAAAAACCAAGGGGCAACTGTGGTCATTGTTACCCACAATGTAGCACTAGCACCGATTGCTGATAGGGTTATAAGGATGCATGACTCAAGAGTTAGGTCAATAGACTTAAATCCAAATCCACAGAGCATAGATAGTTTAGAGTACTAGGAGGCATGATATGAAAAAGACTTTAAATAAATCCATAGTCAAGGCCTTTATCCAGTGCAAGGGGCGATTTATTTCTATTATGCTCTTGATGATGTTGGGTTCTATGACCTTGATAGGTCTCAAGGTGACAGGTCCTGATATTGATAGGGGGTCTGATGCATATTTTGAAAGGCAAAGACTCCTAGACCTGGCTGTTATCGGTGATTATGGTCTTGACAAAGACGATACAAGGGAGTTGAAGGGTATTGTCAAGAATGGAGATCTAGAGTTTGGATATTTTACAGATGCTACTATAGCTAAGTCTGGAAGTTCTATACGTGCATTTTCAAAGCCTAAATTTATCTCCAAATTTGACCTATTATCTGGTAGGTTTCCTGACAAAAGAGGTGAGATTGCCCTGGGCTCAACTTATATGGATAAATATAAATTGGGAGATAGGATAGAACTAGTTGAAAAAGACCAAGACAAGTCTCAACTTAGGGATAGCAAGTATACTATAAGTGGATTTGTAAATTCTAGTGAAATTATATCCAAGTCTGCTATGGGAAATTCATCTGTAGGTTCGGGGTCTTTAGATGGATATTGCTTAATTACAGAGGACAACTTTAAAGCGGATACATATACGATAGCTAGATTCAGGTTTGATGATCTAAGAAAAATCAGCTCATCCAGTGAGGACTATTTTAAGAGACTAGACTATCATAAAGAGAGATTAGAAAAGGCCTTGGCAGATAATCCAAGGGCTAGGCTTGATACTATAAGGTCCAAGGTAGAGGAAGAAATCGATGAGGGCAAGTCCAAGATAAGGGATGCTGAAGATAAATTAAAGCAAGGTGAGACAAGCTTAAACAAGGCTCAAAATACTATAAACCAAAAGAAGGCTGAACTTAAAAGTGCTAGTTACAGGTTAGAAAGTAGCCGTAAGACATTAAAGAATGCCAAGCTATCCCTAGACAGGTCAATAGCTAGCCTGGATTCTAAGAAAGACAAAGTTGAACAGGCACGTAACAAATTAGCATCAGTCAAGGCCCAGTTGGATGCCACGAAGAAAGACCTCGACCATAAGTCTGAGAGTCTAGGACCTGATGGGGACAAGAGTCAGCTCCAACCGGCCTATGAAAAGTATATGACTGGTCTAAAGGAATATGAATCTGGTATGGCAAGGGTAGCTGAATATGACAGGGCAAGGTCCGTCATATCTTCTAAAGAGGGAGAATACAGAAGGGGTATGGCCCAATATCAGGCTGGTAAGTCTAAAATTGACAAGGGTTGGTATGAAATAGGCAAGGGTCAAAAGGAATTGGACAGTAAAAGACAAGATTATATAGTAGAGAAAGAAAAAGCGATTAAAGAAATTAAAGATGCCAAGTCTGACCTTAGTCATGCACAGGATTTGGTCAATGGTTTGATCCTTCCTAAATATACAGTATATACTAGGAGGACCCTACCAGGAGGGGACGGAATCAAGACAGTCCAATCTACATCTATGGGTATTAACAAGGTCTCTGATGTATTCCCACTTGTCTTATATTTAGTTGCTGCCCTAGTGACCATTACTACTATGACTAGGTTTGTAAATGAAGAGCGCAATAATGCAGGGATTTTAAAGGCCCTGGGCTATACTGATAGGGATGTTATCAAGAAGTTTGCCATATATGGTCTATTTGCCGGTGGAAGTGGAAGTCTGCTAGGTTCTATATTGGGAATGTACGGCATACCATATATTTTGTCTACATTTCTTCTAGCAGATACTACAATGCCAAGTATTGGTCTCTATTGGGACTGGAGAATAGTTGCCCTTGCATTTATCTGTTCTATGATGTGCAGCGTCGTTCCAGCAGTCTACATAGCCCACAAGGAGCTAAAGGAAACCACATCACAGCTACTCCTACCAAAGCCACCAAGCAAGGGTTCTAAGATATTTTTGGAGCGTTTAACTTTTGTTTGGTCAAGACTGAGCTTTAACCACAAGGTCACAGCCCGTAATATTTTCCGCTACAAGCAAAGGATGCTGATGACTATATTCGGTGTGGCTGGTTCGGTAGCCCTATTATTTGCTGGACTGGGTATAGCATCATCTATAAACGGAGTCAAGGACAGGCAATTTAAGGATATAATCAGGTATGATGCCCTTGTATCTAAGGAAGATAGGGTAACTAAGGATGAGCAAGTTGCTATAGACAAGCTACTCAGGTCTAAAGATATCAGTGGATACCTTCCTATATATGCAGAGACAATCAGTCAGAAGGTAGAAGGAAAATCTGATCCTCAAGATATAAATTTGATGGTTAGTCCTAGAGATGACTTCTCGGAATATATTGTCCTTAAAGACCGTAAGAACTCTACTAAGCTAGACCTAGGTCAAGATGGGATTGTAGTGTCTGAAAAATTGGCTGAGATCCTCAAGTTAAAAGTAGGAGATAGCTTTAAATTGAATAGTCAAGACAAGAACTGTAATCTCAAGGTTAGAGGAATCTGTGAAATGTATGCAGGCCACTTTGTATTTATGGATTCAAAATGCTACTCAAGGGTCTATGGCAAGCTTGTTCAACCAAATAGCTACCTAGTATCAATGAAGGACAGGTCGCCTAAAAATATCAAGGAAGTAACTTCAAGATTTATGAACTTGAAGGGAGTAAGGGGAGTAGGGCAAAATACCAACGTCATTTCTCAAGTCGATATTATTACGGGCTCGCTGACACAAGTAATGCTTGTACTTACTGTCATGTCATTATCTCTGGCTCTTGTAATCCTATACAATCTCACAAATATCAATCTTGACGAAAGAATACGTGAACTATCTACGGTCAAGGTCTTAGGATTTTTGAATAAGGAAGTGACCATGTATATATACAGGGAGACTATAATATTATCTCTTATAGGTATTGGATTTGGTATATTTATGGGAGGCATACTTCATAAGATTATACTCAATTCAGCACCACCAGACAATATAATGTTTAATCCAAGTATAGGTCTATTTGTATATACTGCTCCTTGTATAGCAGTAGTTGGGATTTTGTTGGTACTGGGATTTTTTGTAAACCACATACTAAAGAAACTGAATATGTTAGAGGCATTAAAATCCGTTGACTAGGGTTCTTAGCCTATAAGTAAAGTTGAAGATATAATATATATGTAGAATAGATAATAAATATATATGCAGAATAATTTATAGCAAGACAAGAGGGGGAGTAATTATGGAAGATCAATTACTGAGTATTATAAAAAATGAAGATAAGAAAAATCCTCTAACTGACCAAGAGATAGCACAAAAGCTAGGCATTTCTAGGAGTAAGGTTACGAGTCTTAGAACTAGCTCTAATATAGCATCTTCTAATAATAGGAGAAAGGCCCTGATTATAGGTGTTATGGAAAAGATAATGCTGGCAAAGGCTGATTATACGGATAGGTATATAACGGATATTCTTCTAGATGATGGTTTTGTGATATCAAGGTCTCAGGTAAGAGGTCTTATGAAGGAGATAGAGGCAAAAAATAAGGATGGCATAGACTATAGTCAGGCTAGCGATTACGCCAACAAGATCAAGGTTGTAAAAGACAAGCTTGACGAAAAGGATGGATTTGAAGGGCTAATAGGTGCAGATGGAAGTCTTAAGGAAAAGATATCATCACTCAAGTCTGCCATGATGTATCCTCCAAATGGACTCAACACAATTATACACGGACCGACAGGAGTTGGTAAGAGCGATATGGCTGAGTGTATGTACAGATTTTCTGTAATTAATGGCTTCAAGAAAAAGGGAAGTCCATTTATAGTTTTTAATTGTGCTGACTATGCAGAAAATCCCAACTTGCTTATAGCTCACTTGTTCGGTGTTCAAAAGGGGGCCTACACAGGTGCTGATTCTTCCAAGGAGGGTATCGTAGAGAGGGCTGACGGTGGTATTTTATTTTTAGATGAGGTCCATAGGCTACCATCAACAGGTCAGGAAATCCTATTTTCCTTGATTGACAGGGGCGTATATAGGAGACTTGGTGAGACAACAGCTGAGAGAAAGGCCAAGGTCCTGATAATTTGTGCCACAACTGGAGATCCAAATTCTGACCTTCTCAATACATTTAAGAGAAGGATTCCCATGATAATAGAGCTTCCAAGTCTTGATTCGAGACCAAAAAAAGAAAGGTACAAACTCATACTCAAGTTCTTTGAAATAGAGGCAAAGAGGGTGAATAAAAACTTTGTTATAGCCAAGAATGTCATAAACAAGCTGATGAATTATAAGTGCAGTGGGAATATAGGTCAGCTAAAAAGTGATATACAGGTTACCTGTGCTAGGGCATTCTCTAAGATTGAAATCGGGGAAGATTTTGTATTTGTCGGGGAAGATTCATTGAGGTCTTATGTTAGAAAGTCTTCTGATAAGGAGGTATTCTCTTGGATAGAGGATGTATTTATAGATATAAGTGACTTTAAGTCAACATCTACAGGTATGCATAAAAATGCAATATCAGAAATCCACCAATATGCCGAAAAAGAGCTTAAGATCCTGGGTCACAGCCACTATAGTGAAGAGGAGATAAAAAATATATTCCTTGGAAAGTTAGACAAGAAGTTTGATGAGTTGATCCTAGATAGGTCTGCAGCAGTTAGAGAAGAGCTAAAGTCATATATAAACGGTGAGATGTCTGAGAAGGTATTTGAGATAATGCAGAAGGTCATAGCAATGTTAAAGACCCAGTATGAGCATATAAACTCATCCTTGTATCCAGCACTTGCTATACATATTCAACATACTCTAGAGAGGATAAAAAATGGAAAGAAAATAGTAAATCCAAGTCTTTCTAAGATATCTTCATCTATGCCGGAAGAATACGAGTTGGCTAGGTACATTGCGAGTATATCAGAAAATATATCCAAGTTATCTATTCCCGAAGATGAGTTGGGATACCTTGCCTACTATATCAATAAGTTCTGCATAAAGGATGACAAGGTCAAGGAAAATGTAAAGGTACTGATAGTAACCCACGGCAAAGTTGGTATAGAAATGGCCAATGTAGTCAACAACCTTATGGGTGTAGAATGTACTATAGGTCTTGAAATACCACTAGAATCCTCTTCATCAGAGGGAATTGAAAAATGTATATCTCAGATAAGCTCTATAAATGCACCTAATGGACTTATAATTTTAATAGACATGGGTTCTCTAGTCATAATTGGAAATGAAGTTGAAAAAAGATTTAAGATAAAGACCAAGACTATATCTAGGGTAGATACCTTGTTAGCCATGGAAATAGGTAAGATGGCTGCTATAGAATCTAAAAAGTTTGAAGATATATCTGACTACTGCGATAAGATAAACAAAAATCCAAGTGATGAAAATAAGGACCAATATATTGAAAAAGAAGAACGAGAAAAGGTTGTAATATCCCTTTGTTTGAGTGGACATGGAAATGCCAAAAACCTAAAGCAGCTACTAGACAGTAGTATATCGACGAGAGGTTTGGATATAAATGTTATACCTGTAGGATTTTTGGATGAAATCGGTGTTGAAAACAGGCTTGAAGAAATAGAAAAGACTAAGAAAATTGTATGTATAGTAGGAACGATTGGTATAAATTACAAGAATATACCATATATAAATTACAGAAAAGTTCTTTCTGGGTATGGTATAGAAGAAGTTGTAAACTTGTGCTGTCAAGAAGACGACGATCTTAAACTATCAGAAACAAGTGAGGGTAGATTAAGTGATATAATCCTTGAAGAATTTATCTATGAAAATTTTGAAGGTATATCCAAAGAATACGTGATAGACAGCATGGTTGCAAGGTTACAGGAGAAAGGCTATGTAGACTCGAGATTTATACTTAGTGTATACAAGAGAGAGTCCATGGGTACCCTTGTCTTTAAGTCAAAGGTAGCAATACCTCATGGATTACCTGAAAATGTAAAAAAACCAGTAATATCCATAGCCAAGCTTAGCAAGCCGATAGTATGGGACAATGAGTTCATGGTTGACTGTGTTGCCCTTATAGCTATCAAGGAGAACAACCAGGCTGAGATGAAGAAGTTGTTCAAGATACTTGGAGATGATAACAAGATAGAACAGATAAGTAAGGCTACTAGTAAAAAAGAGATAATGGACATATTTGTAGACTAGGTCTATAACAGAAAAAACCACAATAATTGTGGTTTTTTCTGTTATATTTGTTTTTTATGTTTAGGAAAATATTTTTCTGAAAAAAATTAAAGTCGAAACCTTTGCTATAGCTTGATTGAAAACAAAAAAACGTTATTTTACTTTTTTGTGCAAAGTTGGCACGGTAGTTGCTATATATAAGGCATTAGAAAATATACTGGCTACTCAAAAGGCCAGCTATATGGATTATGTTAGGAGGACAAAAACTTGCAATTAAAGGAATATTTTAAAAAAGAATTAGTTTTCTATGATTTATCTGTAGCAGATAAGGGAGAATTTTTTACAATACTATCACAGAAGGCCTGTTCACTAGGCAAGGTGACAGATGAGTTTGAAGTGAATGTCAAGAAGAGAGAGGATAATTTCCCTACAGGTATCCAGCTAGAAGATTTTGCAGTAGCTATACCTCACACTGATGCAGAGTATGTAAAAGAAGAATTCATAGCTGTAGCAGTGTTTAAGGAACCAGTAAAATTTAGTTCTATGGAAGATGCAAGCGCTATACTAGATGTAAGAGCAGCATTTATGCTTGGTTTAAACCAGCCACACAGTCAGTTAGAAGTTTTAACAGAATTGATGGGCATATTCCAGAACAAGGAAACAATGGCAAAGATTATTAATTCGTCTAGTAAAGAAGAATTAGAAAACATTATATTTAACATTTAATTATTTGGAGGTAGAAAAATGAAAAAGAAAATTTTAGTAGCATGTGGAGCAGGAATAGCAACATCAACAGTAGTATGTGGTAAGGTTGAGCAGTTAGTAAAAGACAACAATATAGATGCGGAAATAATCCAGTGTAAGATAGCTGAGGTTGCTTCTAAACAGGATGAAGCTGACCTTATAGTTTCTACAACAATACTACCAACTACATACAAGATACCAGCAATAATAGCTACATCATACATCACTGGTATCAACACTAAGGCTCTAGACCAGAAGATACTAGACCACCTAGTATAATAAAATCAATCTAATTTATCTGTTTATATTAGCAAAAAGCTATTATATATAATTTATAACTCAGGAGGGGAAAATGGATAAAGTATTAGCAGTAGTACAGTACATACTTAACATGGGTGCGACAGTAATCCTACCGATTACAATCCTATTCTTAGGTATGATATTCAAGATTAAGTTCACCAAGGCCTTAAAGTCAGGTCTTACAATAGGTATAGGATTTGTTGGTATTGGACTAGTAGTTAACCTACTAACTTCAACTCTAGGACCAGCAGCACAGGGAATGGTAAAACGTTTCGGTCTTTCATTGACAGTAATAGATGTTGGTTGGCCGACAACAGCATCAGCTACTTGGGCATCACCAGTAGCACCGATAATAATACCAGTTTGTTTGGGTGTTAACTTAATATTAATTTACTTCAAGTTGACTAAGACTCTAAACATAGACTTGTGGAACTACTGGCATTTTATAGTAGCCGGTGCATTCGGTTACGTTGTAACAGGAAGTTATATATGGGCAATCATATGTGCAATCATAATGGAATTATTGGTACTATTTACGGCAGACAAAACAGCCAAGTATGTGGGAGACTTCTATGGACTTGAGGGTGTTTGTTTACCAACAGGTTCAACAGCATCTTTCGCACCACTTGGTTTCCTAGTTGGTAAAATAGTAGAAAAGATACCAGTAATCGGTAATATACATACAGACCCAGATACAATTCAGAAGAAATTTGGTATCTTCGGTGAACCAATGATGATGGGTATAATCCTAGGATTCGTTCTTGGTGGACTAGCAGGCTACGATGTATCTAAGGTATTTAATACAGGTATATCAATGGGTGCAGTAATGTTCTTGATGCCTAGAATGGTTAAGATACTAATGGAAGGTCTAATTCCAATTTCAGAGGCAGTAAGAGACTACCTACAGTCTAAGTATGGAGATAGAGAACTATACATAGGTCTAGATGCAGCTCTTGCAACTGGACATCCAGCAGTTCTTTCAACAGCTCTAATACTTGTACCTATAACTCTATTCCTAGCAGTAATACTACCAGGTAACAGGGTACTTCCATTCGGTGACTTGGCTACTATACCATTCTATATAGCATTCATCGTATGCTTTAGAAAGGGTAACATAGTACAGTCGGTAATCACAGGAACAATAGTAATAGCACTATCATTATATATGGCAACAGATCTTGCGCCTGTACATACAGAGCTACTTTCTCAGGCTAATATGCTACCAAAGGGAACTACAATGGTATCTTCTATAGATGCTGGTGGTAACTTGTATAAATGGGGTATATACAAGCTCTCAGAGATGGTCAAGGCGATGGGCTTATTCTAAGTTTATAAAAACCCTTCTTTGTACAGGTGTACAAAGAGGGGTTTTTATATATGGAAATGTTTTCCAAAATGGCTAAGGTCAATTACAATATATGGCTAAGGTCATTACAATATAGCTAGTTTGATAGTCGTTTGAGTGTGGCTAGATCTAGCATTAAATGATTATGGTAATTCGAAAGGAGAAAAGGATGAAAGCAGTGGTAAAGGCAAGGCCAGGTTATGACAATGTCGAGTTATTAGACCTAGAAGAACCTCAGGTTTATGGGGATAGGGTAAAGATTAAGGTGGCATACAGTGGTATTTGTGGATCTGATATTCATTCCTTCAAGGGAGAATATGCAAACATAAAGACTCCTGTAACTTTGGGTCATGAATTTTCAGGTGTCGTAGTTGAGGTTGGCCCAGATGTAAAAAATGTAAAGATAGGAGACAGGGTTACATCAGAGACAACTTTTGAAACTTGTGAAGAGTGTATATATTGTGCATCAAAAGACTACAATCTTTGTCCATATAGAAAGGGTATAGGTACTCAGGTAAATGGATCATTTGCAGAGTATGTATTGTCTAGGGAAGAGAGTGTCCATGTACTACCAGAAAGTGTATCATTACTTGCAGCTTCATTGACAGAACCCCTAGCATGCTGTGTCCATGCAGCATTGGAAAAGACTACAATAGAACCAAGTGACAAGGTACTTATTATAGGACCAGGACCAATGGGACTACTACTTGCTCAGGTAGTTAAATCTCAAGGGGCTACAGTTATAATGACTGGTATAGAAAAGGACAAGGAAAGACTTGAATTTGCCCAAAAACTAGGTGTAGATAGGACAGTAAATGTTCAAGCTGAGTCTTTAAAAGATGTAATTATGGAAATGACTGAGGGCTATGGTGTAGATAAGGGCTTTGACTGTTCTGGATTTATGCCGGCAGTAAACGATGCCCTTCCACTATTAAAGAAGAAGGCTACTTTTGTTCAGCTTGGTATATTTGCCAAGAAGTTCAATGAAATGGACCAGGAAACAATAATCCAGAGGGAAATAGCATATGTTGGTACAAGATCACAAAAGCCAAGTGCTTGGGTCACTTCTTTAGAACTACTTGCAGCGGGCAAGGTAGATACAGAAGTCCTAATTACCAAGATTGTTGGACTAGGTGAATTCCATGAAGGTATAGAAGACTTGATGGCTGGTAAGGAAATTAAGGTAGCAGTCGATTCTTCAAAATTATAAGATAAGAAAAGATATAAAAATATTTAAGAATATAAAAATATTAAAACTCTACATTAGAGTAAGAAAAATAAAAAGATATAAGAAAACGAGGCAAATAAATGAAGAGTTTAAGATTATATAAGGCTAGAGATATTAGGTATGAAGAAGCTCCAATGCCTGAAATAATAAAAGATGACGATGTAATAATAAAGGTAATGGTTGCTGGTATTTGTGGTTCAGATGGACATAGGTATTCTTTACTTGGTCCATACATTGAAGGCATGGTATGGGGACATGAGTTTTCAGGTGTAGTTGAGAAGGTTGGACCTGGTGTGACTAACCTAAAGGTTGGTGACAGGGTGACAGGTTGTCCTACACTATACTGTGGAGAGTGTGAGTCATGCAAGAAGGGTGAATTTGCAAGATGTGATGTTCTAAAAGTAATAGGTGCCAAAGATCCTGGATGCTTTGCCCAGTATACAAAATTACCTGCTGAAAATGTCCTTAAAATTTCAGACGAGGTTAGCTTTGAAAAGGCATCTATGGTAGAACCTTCTTGTGTTGCACTACATGGTCTTTATAAAACTCAGTTGCAGCCAGGGGATGATATAGCTGTAATGGGATGTGGAACAATTGGATTATTGGCTATCCAGTGGGCCAAGATATTTGGAGCTAGAAAGATCGTTGCAATAGATATAGACCAGTCTAAGTTGGACCTAGCTATGAGTCTAGGGGCTACACACACTATTAATTCTTTAGATGGTCCTCCACATGAACAATTGGAAAAAATAACTGACGGTAGACGTGTAGATGTTGCTGTTGAGTCTGCTGGTTCAAAGATAACTTCAGCCCAGGTGTTTGCCCTAGCTAAAAAGGGTGGGAAGGTAGTATTCCTAGGAATACCATATGGAGATATAAATATTGAGAGATTCTATTTTGAGAGAATAGTTAGAAATGAACTTACAATATTTGGTTCATGGAACTCAGTATCTTCACCATTCCCAGGCAAAGAGTGGACGAGTGCAGAGCATTTTATGGCGACAGGAGCAGTTGATCCATCACCTCTTATAACACATAGGTTAGACCTAAGTGAGGGTCCTGAAATATTTGAAAAGATAGCAGAAAGAACTCCAGGCATAGGCAAGGTTCTTTTCTATCCAAATGGTAAACCAGAATAAAAAGTAAATATTAGATTTTTAGCTATAAAACCCCTATACAATCATTTTTGATTATATAGGGGTCTGTTTATTGTGATATTAGTTTGTAGATTTTGTTACTTTACCTGATCCGTCCTGTGAATTAGTGGCACTGGCCTTGTCATTTGATGTAGGAGTTGGATTGTTTAATGATTCTTCAAAAGATCTAATCTGGCTTTCTTCTTCTTTGCCTATAGCCTTAAGACTAGATGCATCTATATATACAGTCTTTTTCTTAGATTTTTCTTTTTCAGTTTCTCCGTTAGAAAAAGTAAACTTGTATATGTTCTTATTGTTTGCATACATCAATTTATAAGAATCTATCTGACTATAAACGTACCTGTCTACATTTTTGAATGCTGCCTGTATAGCCAATTTTAAGTCTTTGATGATTGAAAAGTTTAAGACGTTGGCCTTTTTTTCAGCACTTGCAGCTACTATAGGCTTTGATGATATCACATCACTAGTCTTAGCATCTACAGTCATGATTATTCCCTGGCCTTTTTTGTCTATACCGTCTATTGAATAGATGTATTTTCCATCTTTTTCCTTAAGTATAAGGCTTGATATAGAGCCAGCCTTGTTCTGTGTTGTAAATCTCAGCATAGCCTGATCCTGGTTTACCTTTACAGTTCTGATATCTTTAATATTTGACAAATCTACGTTTGTTTCTACTTTTTTCTTTGATTCTTTTTTACCTAAGCTACTGCATCCTACGTTTGTTATACACATAATGCTGCATAGTCCTAGGGCAAGTATCTTCTTATTTTTATTATTCATAGTTACCTCCACTTAAAAAAACTAGCAATATAATTATACAATAAAGATCTATATAAAAGAACCTCTTTACTGATAATAAAAATTAAAATTTATGAAAAAAATCTAATATATGATCCAAAGAAAAGTAAGTAAGTGATATTAAGGGCAAATTTGTAGTATTTAAAATTGTAATGTGCTATAATCAATCTTACAACAAGGAATATAATAAACGTCTAAAATATAGATGTATTATTGGTTTGGAGGTAGAAGGTGAGAGTAGTCGTTATTGGTGGTGGCAAGGTAGGCAACAAGATTATCGAGCAGCTATCAAAAGAATCGCATGATGTTACAGTCATAGAGAAAAATCCTGAAGTAATACAAAAGATTAATAATTATTTAGATATTGCATGTATCAATGGTAATGCAATTAATTATGATATACAAAAAGAAGCTGGTGTAGATGCAGCTGACATAGTGATAGGCTGTACTTCATCAGATGAGATTAATATGTTCTCTTGTTTACTTGCCAAAAAACTGGGGGCAAAGCATACAATAGCAAGAGTTCGTAATCCTGAATACTATAATCAACTCAACTATATAAAGGACGATCTTGGTCTTAGTATGGTTATCAATCCTGAATATGTGGCAGCCAATGAGATATCCAGAATACTGAGGTTCCCATCTGCCCTAAAGGTAGAGACATTTGCCAAGGGTAAGGTCGAGTTGCTAGAGTTTAAGGTTGGTGTAGACTCTGTACTTGTAGGAATGAAAATGAAGGAGATAAGTCATAAGTTTAATCTTAAAGTCCTTATTTGTGCTGTTCAGAGGGCCAATGATGTTATAATACCAAATGGTGACCTAGTCCTTGAAGCTGGAGATAAGTTGAGTATAGCAGCATCCCACCTAGAACTTGAGAACTTCCTTGGAAGGATAGGTGGCCTAAAGAGGAAGGTTAAGACAGTTATGCTAATAGGTGGTGGCAAGATAGCCTATTACCTATGTGAGAGTCTTAAAAAGCTAAATATAAAGATAAAAATTATAGAGAGGGATATAAAGGCCTGCAATAATATAGCAGACCTACTTCCATATGTTGACGTTATTCACGGTGATGGAACAGACCAGCAGTTGCTTGAAGAAGAGGGGATTGATGATGTAGATGCCTTTGTTTGCCTTACAGGAATAGATGAAGAAAATATAATACTGTCTATGTATGCAAATTCAAAAAATATTCGCAAGGTCATAACTAAGGTGGGTCATTCTACATTTTTAAATATGACAGAGACCCTAAATTTAGATACAGTAATATCTCCTAAGGACATAACGGGCAGTATAATTTTAAGGTATGTTAAGGCTATGGAAGCCTCATACGGAAGTAAACTTAACAGTTTTTACAGGATGGTTGATGGCAAGGTCGATGTGCTTGAGTTTTCAGTAGGAGAGACTAGTAAAATTGTCGGTGAAAGACTTGCTGACTTAAAACTTAGAAAGCACCTATTGCTAGCCTGCATAGTCAGGGAAGGCAGTATAATAATCCCTAGTGGTAACGACATTGTAAATGCCAAGGATAATATAATTATTGTCACTAAGCATCAAGATATCAGTGATGTTGATGACATAGTGGAGTAGGAGTTAAATTATGAATTATGAGATGATGCTGTTTGTCATTATGAATATAGCTAGGGTAGAGGGGGCCTTGATGTTGCTACCTGCCCTTGTGGCCCTTATTTATGGTGAGAATACAGTAGCTGGAAAAATATTAATAATCGCAGTTTTATGTATTTGCTTGGGAAGTGTTTTTTCTAGGAAAAGACCTAAAAGATCGGATATATTTGTCAAAGATGGATTGATGATAGTTGGTCTAGCATGGGTTATGTTCTCCTTGCTAGGAGCTCTTCCCTTTTACTTTACTGGTGCTATACCGAGATTTGTAGATGCATTTTTTGAGACCGTATCGGGCTTTACTACTACGGGTTCTACTATACTTACAGATATTGAATCCCTTCCTTATGGTATACACTTTTGGAGGGCCTTTACCCACTGGGTAGGTGGTATGGGTGTACTTGTATTTGTAATGGCTGTTATACCCCTTGCAGGTAGTAAGTCTCTTAATATTATGAAGGCTGAGGTTCCAGGTCCTACAATGGACAAGATAGTACCAAAGACTAGGCAGACTGCTAAGATATTATACCTTATATATGTAGTGATGACAGTTGCTGAGGTCGTGCTCTTGGTCCTAGGTGGTATGCCCTTATTTGATGCATTAATACATACATTTTCTACAGCGGGAACAGGTGGATTTTCAAACAAGGCAGATTCCGTATCCTTTTATGACAGTGCCTATATAGACGGGGTGATTACGGTATTTATGGCTCTTTTTGGGGTCAACTTCAACTTATTTTATCTCTTGTTACTAGGTAAATTTGCTAGGGTATTCAAGAGTGAGGAGCTGAGGACCTATATAGGTATTATAGCAGTGGCGACCCTTCTAATAACTATAAATATATATCCTATGTACGGGTCATTTTTAACCTCATTTAGGTACTCGTCTTTTCAGGTTACTACTATAATCACGACAACTGGTATGATGACTACTGACTTTAATCTTTGGCCTAGTTTTTCAAAGGGAATACTCTTGATGTTGATGTTTGTAGGTGCCTGTGCAGGGTCTACTGGTGGTGGACTCAAGGTATCCAGGGTCTTGCTTCTAGGTAAATATATCAAGAGTGAGATAAGAAAAATAGTTCATCCTAGAAGTATTGTATCTGTTAAGGTTGATGGAAAGGTCATGGATGATACAGTGATTAGAAGTGTTACAGCCTATATTATGATATACATGTCTATTTTAGTTGTGTCATACCTGATGATATCCCTAAATGAATTAGACTTAGAAACAACTCTAACTTCAGTGATCACTTGTATCAACAATGTGGGACCTGGTTTTGGAGAGATAATAGGGCCTACTCAGAATTTCTCGACCTTGTCTGATTTTTCCAAGCTTGTCTTGACCCTAGATATGCTGATAGGTAGGCTCGAGATATATCCAATACTATTCATATTTAGTCCTAGGATGTTTAAGAGAAGGTTCTAAAAAATTTTTTCCCAAATATAGAGTAGTGGAAAAAATAAGGTGGATATGAAAAACGATTATTTCAAGTATGACACTAGAAAAAAAGATATAAAAAACGAATATTTATTGATAAAAATTAAAAAAAATATGTATTTACAGTTACGTTTTTATGGACTTTGTATATAACATATGCTATAATCTATTAGTAATAGGCGGTGTTCTTGTGGGATGAGTTTGTTACAAACGGCATATCTGCATGGGCACTTTTTTGTTTTTTACAAAAAGCCTAGTATAGGATGTCAATTAAAGGAAAATATATATTAAAGGAATGTTTGAAAGAAGGGATTAGTAGATGTTAACAGCAATAACAGGAATTAACTGGGGCGACGAAGGTAAGGGAAGAATGGTAGATTTACTATCTAGTGACTACGATGTAGTTGTTAGGTACCAGGGTGGCAACAATGCAGGTCATACTGTAGTTAATGAAAGAGGTAAGTTTATACTTAACTTATTACCATCAGGTATACTACGCTCAGATGTAGTAAATGTAATTGGTAATGGTGTAGTAGTTGATATCAAGCACCTTAGTGAAGAGATGAATAAGTTAAAGGCAGCCGGAATAGAAATAACTCCAGCCAACCTAAAGATAAGTGATAGGGCAATAATAGTAATGCCATACCATGTACAGATGGACTGTCTAGAAGAAGAAAGACTACTAGATGCCAAGTATGGTTCAACTAGGAGGGGGATAGCACCTGTATATGGTGACAAGTATATGAAGAAGGGTCTTAGAATGGGTGAACTTCTTGATAGCAAGGAAGACCTAAAGAAGAGACTAGAGGGTATAATAGATTACAAGAACTTAATGATAGAAAAAGGATATGGTCAGGACAAGATTTCATTTGATGAAATGTGGGCATATCTTGAAGAATATGGAACAATAGCCAAGGAATTTGTATGTGATACAGGTCTATTCTTAAACAAGGCTGCAAAGGAAGGTAAGAACATAATGTTCGAAGCCCAGTTAGGAGCTCTTAGGGATATTGACTTTGGTATATATCCATATACATCTTCATCATCTTCAATAGCAGCCTATGCGCCAATTGGATCAGGTGTACCAAACTTAAAGCTAGACTTATCAATCGGTATAATGAAGGCTTACTCTACTTGTGTAGGTGAAGGACCATTCACAGCAGAGATGTTTGGTGATGAAGCAGAAGAATTAAGAAAGTCTGGTAACGAATACGGTGCTGCAACAGGTAGACCAAGAAGAGTTGGTGGATTTGATGTACTAGCATCTAGATATGGTGTTATGTGTCAGGGAGCTGATGAAATAGCCCTAACTAAGCTTGACGTATTGTCTTACCTAGACCAGATACCAGTATGTGTTGGTTATGAATTTGAAGGTGAGAGACTAGACCACTTCCCAATAGGAGAAAAGTTATTCAAGGCTACTCCTGTATATGAATACAAAAAGGGATGGAACAAGGATATATCCGACTGTAAGAAGTTAGAAGACCTACCTCAGGAAGCTATAGACTATATCAAGTATATAGAAGAAGCAGTTGATTGCAAGATCAAGTATGTTTCTGTAGGTGCACAAAGAGAACAGTATATTGTAATGCCATAGTAGGCACAAAACAAAAATTTATGGGCATGCCTTAGGGTATGTCCATGTTTATAATAAGTAAGTAATTTAAAAGTTATATTGTTGTATGTAGATTATTAAATGGAGGTATTAGATGAACAATACATATGAATCACCGCTAACATCAAGATATGCTAGTAAGGAAATGCAGGCCTTATTTTCACCTGACAAGAAGTTTAGAACATGGAGAAGACTTTGGATAGCCCTAGCTGAGACTGAAAAAGAGCTTGGCCTAGATATCACTCAGGACCAGATAGATAAACTAAAGAAGTTTCAGGATGATATCAACTATGATGTAGCCAAGGCTAGAGAAAAAGAAGTAAGACATGACGTAATGAGCCATGTATATGCTTATGGTGTTCAGTGTCCGAGCGCAGCAGGTATAATCCACCTTGGAGCAACTTCTTGTTTTGTTGGAGACAATACTGACCTGATTATTATGTATGAAGCACTAGACCTAATCAAGAAGAGACTAGTAAATGTTATAGCTATACTTGCCAAGTTTGCTGATGAGTACAAGGATCTACCAACACTAGGATTTACTCATTTCCAGCCTGCCCAGCCAACAACTGTAGGTAAGAGGGCAACACTATGGATCCAGGACTTTTTACTAGACCTTGAAGCTCTAGAAGACTTCCTACAGAGAAGAAGATTAAGAGGAGCCAAGGGTACAACTGGTACTCAGGCATCATTCCTAGAGTTATTTGATGGAGACTTTGAAAAGGTGAAATTATTGGATAAGACTGTTGCCCACAAGATGGGTTATGATGATGTATTCCCTGTTACTGGACAGACATATTCAAGAAAGATAGACAGTCAGGTTGTAAACATCCTAGCAGGTATTGCCCAGTCAGCTACAAAGTTCTCAAACGACATCAGACTACTTCAGAACCTAAAGGAAGTTGAAGAGCCATTTGAAAAGAACCAGATAGGTTCATCAGCCATGGCTTATAAGAGAAACCCAATGAGAAGTGAGAGAATAGCATCACTATCAAGATATGTTATAGCTGATATGCTAAACCCAGCCATGACAGTTGCAGGTCAGTGGTTTGAGAGAACACTTGATGACTCAGCCAACAAGAGACTATCTGTACCAGAAGGTTTCCTAGCTATAGATGCAGTCCTAAACCTTTGTGCCAATGTAAGTGATGGACTAGTTGTATATCCAAAGGTTATAGAACAGAGACTTATGAAGGAACTACCATTTATGGCTACTGAAAACATAATGATGGATGCTGTAAAGAAGGGTGGAAACAGACAGGAACTACATGAGCAGATAAGAGTTCATTCACTAGAAGCAGCTAGAATGGTAAAGGTTGAAGGTAAGGAAAATGACCTAGTTGATAGAATTGCCAACGACCCAGTCTTTGGTGTTACAAAGGAAGAAATCCTAGAGGTTCTTAAGCCAAACTTATATGTTGGATGTGCCACACTACAGGTTACAGATTTCTTGGAAAATGTTGTAAACCCAATCCTTAGTGAGGAAGATACTGTAGAGACTGCAGAAATAACTGTATAGTCATAGTGGATTGTAAATTAATTTGAGGCAGGACTAATCAAGGTCCTGTCTTTTTTTGCCAAAATAAAGTATAATATAAGCATATAAATTAATTTTTCTTAATTATTGGTAACAAAATGGGATGGACAAGGGGGCTTATTATGAAGGACTTTAAGTTGGCAGTATGTCAGATGGCTGTGACTGATGATAAACAAAAGAATATAGAAAAATCTGTATGTATGATTAGAGAAGCTGCAGCAAATGGGGCAGAATTAGTTGTGCTACCAGAGATTTTTAATTGTCCTTATGACACCAAGTGTTTTTCGAGCTATGCTGAATCTTATCCAGGACTTACATCAAATGCTATGATGGGCATAGCCAAAGAGCTGGGCATATACTTACTGGCAGGGTCTATACCAGAAATTGATGGTTCAAAAATTTATAATACAGCCTATTTCTATGATAGAAATGGACATATGATAGCTAGACATAGGAAGATGCATCTTTTTGATATAGATATAGATGGTGGCCAGTATTTTAAAGAATCTGACGTGCTTACACCAGGAGATGATTTTACTCTTGTCAATACGGATTTAGGGTGTATAGGCATAGGCATTTGCTATGATGTTAGGTTCCCAGAGTATTTTAGGATACTTTCTACAAGGGGGGCAGAGATGGTGCTTTTGCCGGCTGCCTTTAATATGACTACAGGTCCCCTTCACTGGGAGATATCATTGAGGGTGAGGGCCTTGGATAATCAAATCTTTATGGTAGGGGCATCTTCAGCAAGGGATGTCAACTCTTCATATGTATCCTATGCAAACTCAAGGATAATAGATCCATGGGGCAGTATAATCGCTAGGACAGATGAAAAAGAGTCAATAATATATGCGGATATAGATGGTTCAAAGATAGAATCCGTAAGAAACCAACTACCCCTTATAAAGCACCTGAGAAAAGATAGGTACAATCTAGCTTGTGAGGTTAGGTAACTTGTGTGGTCAGACAACCTAAATCAAGGGCTTGTCTAAAAACACTTATAAACTTATTTAATAAAATATATAAAATGGAGGTTACAAAAATGATGACTAATAAAGAAATTAGGGCAGTTGCTAGAGAAAGACTGTCGGGTAACTGGTTAAAAATGTTACTTGTGAATATAATTGTGTGCGTTATAATAGGTGCAGGTTCTTATTTCTCAACAGTAAAGGAGGCTATCTACATTACACTAGGTATGTCTATTATATCTGTAATACTAGTTACAGGGCAGACAAACCTAACTTTTAATATAGCCAAGGGAAAAGAGTGGCGTGCCGGCAACTTTTTTGTTGGTATTAAAGAATACTTAAGGTCATTTGGATATAATATCCTAATAGGACTGATGGTTGTAGCAATAGAGATCGTTTTTGTATTTTTAATCGTTTCAAATTCTGTTGCGGCCCTTATTGGAAAGCCTAGTAATCTCGATTTGGCTCAATCAATAAAACATATGCACCCTGAAAATATTGGTCTTGCGGTTGGATTTTTATTAGTGATGGTATTTATATTGATCTTGATAGACCTTATGTATTCAATGGTTATATATATAATACTAGAAAAAAATCCTGACATAGGAATTATAAAATCTATGAAGTATTCGAGAAAGCTTATGAAAAAGCGTAAGGCTAAGTTGTTTGGTCTTTATCTATCGTTTATAGGTTGGTCATTGCTGTCAATATTGACTTTAGGTATAGGAATATTGTTTTTAAATTCTTATATTATGACAAGTATGGGTATATTCTATGTAGAACTACTAAAAGACAAGGCTGAGTTGGCCGATGAAGTGGGTCTAGTATCTCATAATGATTTTGTTGAGATGAATGAGTATAGAGTAGTCGATACTAAAAGTTTAGAGGTGATAAAAGATGAGGATAATGATAACAATCAGGAACATAAAGAAATTGATAAAGATGTTGAGGAAGGCTCAGAAGAGGGTCAGAATAATGAAGATAATAAGGAGACTGAAAAGAGCAGTGATGACCAGGACAAATGAAGAGAATCAGGAGACTGAAAAGAGCAGTGATGACCAGGACAATGTCTTAGAACACAAGGTAAATCAAGAAGAGAAAGGTGAGGTATAGGTATGTCTGATGAAAAGATAATAAGTTTTGAAGATATTAGAAATAGGGTTAAGGAATCTGATATTGACCTATTTGAAGAATTTATTGGTGAAGAAATAATGGATTTGGATTACGAAGGAGATTTAAACCTATTAGATTTTATCAAGAAGGTTTCTGATTACCAAGAGGAAAATAATATACCGAACAAGAAATTTCTAGATATGCAAAAGCAATTTATGGAGAGGTATGGTTTTGAATTAGTAAATCCATCTCCTGAAGAACTTGAAAAAATAAAAAAATCTCTTAACAGTAAGGCTAATATTGATAAACTTAAAAGTCTTGACATGAATAATCCAGTGTCTATGATCCGTACTTCGGCGCTCCTAAGCTTGAGGGCAGACTTTGAGGATAAGGCCTACGAAAAGAATATTATCCAGCTTGATCTTAAAAACGACAAGAATGACCTTAAGATTATATTTAATGGAGAGAATGTAACAGTTATAAGTGAGAATAAGATAGACTTTAGTGATGAAGATATCAACAAGGCTATAGCCAATTATAGGGTAATAGTTGGGGATAGCATAAGAGTACAGATATGTGAGGCAACAAATTCGTATGACTATAAGTAAAAACAAGTTACCAATTGAATTTTTAAAAGAAATGGAGGACCTTTTAGGTCCTTCTTATAATGATTTTATAAAATCATTCGACGAAAAAAAGACCAGTGCAATAAGGATAAACACACTCAAGATGACCAAGGAAAGGTTTGAAGACTTGGCGATGTTTTCAATAGATATTGACAGGGATAGAATTGAATGGTCTGATGAATCTTACTATATAGACGAAGAAACCAATCCTGGTAAAAATCCACTCCACGATGCTGGAGCCTATTACCTACAAGAGCCCTCTGCAATATCTGTAGTTGGCAAAAGTAATATAGTACCTGGGGAAAGGATTCTGGATATGTGTGCAGCCCCTGGTGGCAAGTCTACCTATATCCTATCTAAACTAGGTGGTAGAGGCCTTCTTGTTTCAAATGAAATCAACAAGCAGAGGGTGACTAGCCTAGGTGACAATCTTGAGAGATTTGGTGCTAGGAATGCCATAATAACCAACGAGGATTCAAAGCGACTATTAACGTTTTTTAAAGGTTTCTTTGATAAAATATACATCGATGCTCCATGTTCTGGACAGGGGATGTTTAGGAAGGATGCCTATGCTATTGAAGATTGGTCTATAGCCAAGGTTCAAGAGTGTTCTAATATACAAAAAGACCTGATTAGAGACGCCTACGCAATGCTAAGACCAGGTGGAAGCCTTATCTATTCTACTTGTACTTTCACTAAGATAGAGAATGAAGACATAATAAATGACTTCTTAGGTGAATACAAGATGGCAAGTTTAGATTCTATGGAGAGGATCTGGCCCCATATAGATAGGGGAGAAGGTCATTTTTGTGCTAGGATATCCAAACCAGATTCAGACAATGATGAAGATTTTGGACTAGGCGATGTGGATTTTGAAATAGCTAATAACAAAAATTCTAAGTCTAAAAATAAAAAGGCATCAAAATCTAAAAGAACATCTTCCGGCAGTAAAATACCAGATGATTTAAAAAAGTTTTTCTTGGACTACCTAAGTGAGAACCAGTTTGAGGACTTGCAGAATTTTAAAGATCGATTGGTGGAAAATAAGGATATGATTTATCTTGCATCAATTGACCAAGATAAGCTCAAAGGACTAAAGGTGCTTAGGAATGGTATACTGCTTGGACAATTAAAAAAGAACAGGTTTGAACCAGCACATTCACTAGCTATGGCCCTTAAAAAGTCAGATGTAAAGTACTGTCTAGACCTAGACCATGATAGTGAAGAAATATATAAGTATCTTGAAGGGCAGCCCATAGAGACTGGCCAGTCAAGAGGATGGGTATTAGTTTGTGTAGAAGGGTGTTCTATTGGTTGGGGTAAAGAGTCATCCGGTGTTCTTAAAAATAAGTATCCAAAGGGGCTGAGAAGAGTAATAAAGAGATAATATGTGCAGCTTTGGCTGAGAAAGGAGAATGTTTTGAGCAGGGAAAAGAAAAAAGGCCTTGTCGGAGAATTAATGGAAATTATAAATATTTTTGTTATGGCGATAGTACTTGCACTCGTTATAGTGCAGTTTATTAGACCAACTAGAGTTGATGGTTTGTCTATGTATCCTACTCTTGATAACAACGACTATTTAATAATCAATAGGGTGACTAGGTATACGGGGGTCGAAAGAGGAGACATAGTAGTATTTGACAGTTCTATGGAGATAAATAGCCTCAACAAGGAAAAGTCAATATTTAAGAAGATAGTTGATTTTGCCCTACAGGACGACAGTAATACCAAGGACCTAGTTAAAAGAGTAATTGCAGTTGGAGGGGACCATCTTCAGGTGTCAAACAACGAAGTCAGGGTAAATGGGAAGCTTTTGACAGAAGACTATGTTTCTCAGGGGAACAGGACTGAAGGCAATATAGATACTGTAATTCCTAAGGGGCATGTATTTTGTATGGGTGACAACAGGATGAGAAGTTTGGACAGTAGGTATTCTGAAGTAGGTAACGTACCTGAAAACAAGATAATAGGTACTGTTTTAGTGAGACTGCTACCAATATCAAGTATGGGAGTAGTGAAATAATAACTAGTATCTAATTGGGAAAGTTAAAACCAGTATTCAATTAGAAAAGTTATAAGTAGCATATAAGTAGGAAACAATAAATTAGTGTTTTGGAGGTGAGCTTGTGGAAAAGATAAATTTACTAGTCGATGGCAGGGCTATCGAGGTCAATTCAGATAGGATTAGACTAAATGACCTTGCAAGCTTGGTTGAAGATTATTATGAAGGACATATATGTATGGCCAAAATCAACAACAAGCTCTACAATCTAAACCACATACTATACAAGGATTCAGAAGTAGAGTTTATAGATACCTTAAAAGAAGACGGAAAGAGGCTATATTTTAGAGGCTTGTCACTTTTGTTGGTGATGGCCTGCAAGGACCTTTTCGAGGAAGCTAAGGTATATATCAACCATTCCATGAGTGGTGGTCTTTATTGTGTAGTCAAGAAAAAAGACTCTTTAAGCGATAAGGATATAGAATCTATCAAGGCCAAGATGCTTGAATATGTAGAAAAAGACCTTACAATCAAGTGTAACTACCTACCGAGCGACGAGGCGATAGAAAAATTCTGTTCGATCAACTGGGATGAAAAAGCTGAGTTACTAAAGTATAGAAAAGATGACATTATAAAAGTATATGAGTGCAATGGATACATTGATTATTTTTATGGTCTAATGTTTCCATCTACAGGCCATATAAAGGACTTGGACCTTGCTAAGATGGCTGATGGCCTTGTAATACTAGGGCCAGAAAATGGAGTTAAGGGAAAAATCAGCAAGCTTAGGAATATGGACAAGCTATCTGAAGTATATAGGGAGAGCGAAGAGTGGTCTAGAACATTAGGAATTGACAATGTTGTAGACCTAAATAGGATTATAGAGTCCAATGCATATGGTGATATGGTAAGAACTGTCGAAGCCCTACATGAAAAAAAGATAGCAGAGATAGCTGATATAATACACGAAAAGAAGGCCAAGTTAATACTAATAGCTGCACCATCTTCTTCGGGAAAGACGAGTTTTGCCCATAGGCTATCAATTCAGTTGAGGGTAATAGGACAGAACCCACTCCCAATATCAATGGATGATTATTTTGTAGATAGGGTCAATACGCCTCTTGACCAAGATGGAAACTATGACTATGAATCTATAGATGCTATTGATATTTCAAAATTTGAAGCTGATATTAGTCATTTGTTGGCAGGCCATGAGATAGACGAGATTAAATTTGACTTTATAGATGGCAAGAGGATTTATACAGGTAAAAAGATAAGGCTTGAACCTAATCAGCCTATAATCATAGAGGGGATACACGGACTTAATCCGGTTCTAACAGAGTCTATAGATAATTCATCTATATTCAAGATATATTTGAGTGTAATAACACAGCTCAACCTTGATGACCACAATAGAATACCTACAACAGATCTTAGGCTCTTGAGGAGAATGGTGAGAGATAGTATGTTCAGGGGTATATCTGCAGTTGAGACTATGGAAAAATGGTCGTCAGTCAGAAGGGGCGAGGAAAAATATATATTCCCTTATGCTGAAGAGGCGGATATAATGTTCAACTCAGCTAGTGTATACGAGTTAGCAGTCCTTAAGACTCAGGCTATGGACCTATTAAAACAAGTCAGCGAGGACAGCGACTACTATATGGAGGCGCAGAGGTTAAAGAGCCTACTTCAGTATTTTGTCAACTTGGATGATACAGAAGATATAGGACCGACTGCGATTATTAGAGAATTTATTGGTGGAAGTAGGATTGTGTAATGCCGAGAAAGAAAACAAAAAAAGAAGTAGTAGAGATACTAGATATGTTGACACAGATGCATCCAGATGCACACTGTGAGTTGGTACACACCAGTGCCTTTGAGTTGCTAGTTGCGACGATACTATCGGCCCAGTGTACTGATGTAAGAGTCAACATAGTTACAGAAGAAATGTTCAAAAAGTACAATAAACCTGAAGACTTTAAGGACCTGAGTATAAAAGATATAGAGGCGATGATAAAGACTTGTGGTCTATACAAGTCTAAAGCCCAGAAAATTAAGGATACATCTACAATAATAGTCGACCAGTTTGGTGGTCAAGTTCCAGATACACTTGAAGACCTAGTAAAGTTACCGGGTGTGGGAAGAAAGACAGCGGGAGTCGTCCTGAGCAATGCTTTTGGAGTGCCGGCTATTGCAGTGGATACACACGTTTTTAGGGTGAGCAATAGGATAGGACTAGTAAAAGAAAACAATGTTGAAGCTACTGAGTTTGCCTTGATGAAGGCCATACCAAAAGATAGGTGGACACATTCGCATCATTTATTGATATTTCAGGGAAGACGAATATGTAAAGCCAGAAAGCCTGAGTGTCATTTATGCAATATAAGAGATTACTGTAATTACTATGCAGTTGAAGAGAAGAAGAAAGAAAAGAAAGGAAATAAAAATGCCGATTAATATAGTTTTAGTGGAACCAGAGATACCTCACAATACAGGTAATATAATTAGAACGTGTGCCAATACGGGAGCTCAACTCCACTTGATTAAACCATTAGGTTTTTCACTTGATGACAAGCATCTGAAGAGATGTGGACTTGATTATTGGGATATAGCAGATATAAAGTATTATGATTCATTTGAGGAACTACAAGAAAAATATCCAGAGGCTAATTACTTTTATGCTACAACAAAGACCCAAAAATCATATGCAGATGTCGAGTATAATGAGGGTTGTTTTTTAGTTTTTGGTAAAGAAACAAAGGGGCTACCTAAAGATCTAATAGAGAAAAATGAGGGTCATTGTATAAGGATACCAATGAGGGGTATAGAAGGAGCAAGGTGCCTCAACCTATCTAATTCGGTAGCAATAGTTGTCTATGAAGCATTGAGACAGCTAGGATTTCCTGATTTAAAATAAGCGGAGGTTAAAATGAATAAAATAAAGATAGTTTGTGATAGTTTAAGTGATGTCACAGACCAACAGATAGAAAAATATGATATTGAGTTTATACCTCTAAACATAATTATAGGGGATAATGAGTACAAGGATAGACAAGATATAAGTATTGATAATTTTTATAGTATAATCAGAAATGATAAGGTCATACCAAAGACTTCACAGGCTACGTACGCAGATTTTTATAGGGTATTTGAAAAATATACACAAGAAGGATACGATATTTTGTATATATCAGTGTCTCCAAATGCTACTGGAACATACCAGAGTGCAGTTCTTGCAAGTCAAGAATTTGAAGGTCACAACATAAAGATTATAGACTCTAACAGCCTTTGTTATGGTATAGGATATCAGGTATTGATGGCATGTGAACTAAGAGAGGATGGTAAGAGCCTGGATGAAATTGTAGACTATATAGAAAGCATCAAGAACAGGGTATATGCAACATTCTTCTGTGATGACCTAGAATACCTTTCAAAGGGTGGAAGAATAAGCGGAACAAAGGCGATGATCGGTTCAGTTCTAGGCATAAAGCCTATATGTGTAGTCAAGGATGGCCTAGTAGAAAATGTAGCAGTGGCAAGAGGCAAAAAGAACATAGCCCACAAGCTGATAGAGACAGCCAAAGAAAATGGAGTGACTGACTTTAAGCAACAGAGGATATTTATAGGTTACTCCGATGACATTAAAGAAAGAGATAGGTTGGTAGAAGTCCTTACAAAGGACTTTGGAGCACAACATATCGAGTACTTTAGGATAGGCTGCGGTATAGGAACACATGGAGGCCCAGGAACAACAGGATTTATCTGTTTAAAAGGATAATAAAACATAGGAATTATTTTAAAAAAGTCATTTTGACATAGTTATTATAAGTTTAAATACGATTTTATTGCTCAATCACGCAGCATGAAATTGTTAAATAGAAACAAGAGTTTGTAAAAAGAGGCAATATATGGATGATATTTGACAAGTGATATGTATATGATTTTACATCATTTCACGTAGCTGAGAGTAGATTGAGAATAGAGAGATATAGATAATAGAAAAAGAGACCGTATGTTGTCAAAGTAAGCATAGAGTAGTATTTTTGTTATATCAATGCGAAAACGAACGTCTAATTCGAGTGAGCCTGCGGCTAGGCAGGCCTTGAAGAATTAGTGAGTTAAGCATATGATATAACAAATACTACGTACAGCTTACTAGACTATATGCGGTCTCTTCTATTATCTAAAAACTATATTCTTTCAAGTAATGTTAGCAAGTAGTCCCAGATTTTCCCAACAGAGTCTATCTCTACGTGCTCTTTTGGTGTATGTACATCATACATAGTAGGCCCTATTGAAATTGCTTCAGCCTTTTGTGGTAGCTTGCTTATTAGGATTCCGCACTCAAGACCACAGTGCATTACTAGTACATTAGGGGCTTTTTTGAATACATCCTTGTATATATCAACAGCCTTGCTCTCTAATTGAGAGTTTGAGTTGTATTCCCAAGCAGGATAGCCTGCAGAAAATTCAATCTCAGCTCCTAGTAGGTCTGCCAAGGCCTCTATTTTACTCTTGACATATTCTTTTTTAGACTGGCTTGATGACCTTGTAAGGTTCTTAAATTCTATATGTGTGTCAGTCTCTTTTACAAGAGCAAAGTTTGTAGATGTCTCAACCTGCTCATCAAGTTCTGCCTCCATAGCAATTACACCTGCTGGCATCAACATAAGTGTTTTTATGATTTTGTCTTTACAAGCATTGGTAAATACCTTAAAGTCCATAGAAGCACTTCTTCTAAGGCTTATCTTAAGATTTGGCTCTGTAGCATATAGCTCCTTTTGGATCTTTGCAGACATTTTCTGTATATCTTTTGCTGCCTGTTCAATGTCCTTGTCACTTACAGATATAACTGTCTCAGAAGTTCTTGGTATAGCATTTCTTTTTGAACCACCATCTATATTGAACATATCAAAATCAACGCTTATAGAGTTAAGGAGCCTTCCCATAATTTGGTTGGCATTACCCCTATTTTTATCTATGTCCATGCCTGAATGTCCGCCAAATAGTCCCCTAATTGTTATTTCAAGGGCTACATTTGTAGGGATTGCTGGCTTATACTCTTTTCTAATTGAAAGTATAGAGTCAACTGCACCTGCGCAACCTACAAGTATATTGTAGTCTTCTTCTGAATCAAGGTTGATTACAAGAGATGACTTTAGGTTTGAAAAGTCTAGTTTGTTTACACCTATCAGACCAACCTCTTCATCTGATGTAAACACGCACTCAAGGTTAGGATGCTTGATATCTTGACTCTCAAGGATAGCCATCATATAGGCAACACCTATACCATTGTCTGCACCCAATGTAGTGTCATTGGCGTGTAAATGGTTACCGTCTATAATCAATTCAATAGGGTCTTTGTCAAAATCGTGGTTTGAGAAATCCCCAGATTCTGTGACCATGTCTATATGTGACTGTAGCATTACAGTTGGTCCATCAGGATTGCCATTGGTTGCTGGTTTTCTTATAACTATATTATTATATTCATCTTGATATGTATCAAGTCCAAGGTCTTTAGCAAAGTTAACGATATAGTCGCTCACTTGCTTTTCTTTCCCAGATGACCTTGGAATCTGAGAGATGTTTTCGAAGTTTCTGAATACTTTTTCTGGATATAAACCCTTTGTTACATAGTTCATAGTATGCACCTCCTTAAGGGGTTTGTATATTAATATAATTGCAATAAAAAATACATATTTACATTATACCATGTATAGTATGATTTATGTATATATGAGGAAAAATTTTGCTTAGTCTTAATAAATTGAGAGGACCCAATAAACAAGTTTATTAAATATATGGTATAATAATACTATTGATTTTGAATTTTTGAATGGATGGTGAATATGGATAATAAGTATTTTAAACTCCTTGAATTAGACAAGATACTTGACCTACTAATGGACAAGGCATCGTCTGAGCTTGGACGTAATATAATAAAAAAACTAAACCCCTTCTCAAAATATGACCAGGTCAAGGAAGCTCTTGAAGAGACTACTGAGGCCCAGTCAATACTAATAAAGAGGGGGCATGTTTCTATGCAGGGAATACACAATATAGAAGACATGGCCAAGAGAGCTGATATAGGTGGTGTCCTAGATAATGCAAGTCTTATAAAGGTAGCAGATACTATGAGGGCTACTAGGATACTTTCAAACTTGTTGAGTGGAGACATAAAAGTTGAAACTTTCGGAAATGCTGAAAACTCAAACAAGGACAAGGAAGAGGTGACAAGGTATCCCATAATACAGACTATGGCCAAGTCCCTATATGTCCACAGGGATGTAGAGGACGCAATATATAATGCAATAGTGAGCGATATAGAGGTATCTGACAATGCTTCAAGTGAACTTAGGATGATAAGAAGGAGGATTCTTCAGAAGAACCAAAATATAAGGTCCAAGTTAAATTCAATTATATCATCTACTAGCTACCAAAAATACCTACAGGATGCGATTATATCCATGAGAGGGGATAGGTTTGTTATACCTGTAAAGGCTGAGTATAGGTCCGTAATATCTGGTATAATACATGACCAGTCCCAGTCTGGGGCAACCCTGTTCATAGAGCCTATGTCTATTGTAGAGATGAACAATGACCTAAGGCAGTTGAAGCTCCAAGAAACAGAGGAGATAGAGAGGATACTAGCTGAACTATCAGGCATGGTAGGAGAAGTCGCAAGAGAGCTGATATCCAACCAAGAGATTCTAGCCAGACTAGATTTTGCCTTTGCCAAGGGTAAGCTGTCTATAGCAATGAAGGCAGTGGATCCTATTTTAAATAGGGACAAGTCATTTAGGATAGTAAAGGGGAGACACCCTCTTATAGACAAAAAAACAGTCGTAGCCAATACAGTATATCTTGGCAAAGATTTTAGCAGTCTACTTATAACAGGACCAAATACCGGTGGTAAGACAGTTACTATCAAGATGGTTGGTTTGTTTTCACTGATGACCCAGTGTGGTCTTCATATACCGGCCGACTTTGGAACTAGTATGTGTGTGTTTGATCAAGTATTTGCTGATATAGGAGACAACCAATCTATAGAGCAGAACTTGTCTACATTCTCGTCTCATATGACATCTATTGTGGACATAGTGGATAGGGTGACTGAGGATTCTCTGGTTATATTTGACGAATTGGGGGCAGGTACTGATCCAGAAGAAGGGGCAGCACTTGCAATAGCGATTCTTGAGGATATCAGGACAGTTGGTGCTATTTGTATAGCGACTACCCACTACTCTGAACTTAAAAAATACGCCCTAGCTAAAAAAGGTGTGGAAAATGCTGCGGTTGAATTCGACATGGAGACCCTATCTCCAACCTATAGGCTATTGATAGGTGTGCCTGGTAAGTCAAATGCCTTTGAGATATCTAGAAAGCTAGGCCTAAATGAATCGGTAATCCTAAATGCCAAGTTCTATATGGATAACGATGATATAGAGCTTGAAGATGTACTTCAATCTGTAGAAAAGAACAGGCTAAAAACAGAAGAAGAGTTGTCTAGAGCAGAGGCTATGAGGTCTGAAATTGAGGCCCGTAAAAACGAGTACGAAGACAAGATTAAAAAACTAGAAGAATCTAAGTCCAAGGTCATGGAAAATGCTAGAAGCGAGGCTTTTTCTATAGTGAGACAGGCCAAGGAAGAGACAGAAGTCCTAATAAAGAAGCTTAGAAAGTTAGAGCAGGAATCTGCATCCAAGGACAAGGACAGAAGAATAGAAGAAATAAGAAGGGAAATCGGTCAGACTATGGGTGGTCTACAGCCTAGTCTTGAAAGTATGGTCGTACCAAAGTTTGCTTCAAAGGAAATCAAGAGTCTAAAGGCGGGTGCAGAGGTAAATATAGTCAGCCTGAGACAGGAAGGTACCGTCATATCTGCTGATGACAACAAAAAAGAGGCTGTAGTCCAGGTAGGAATAATGAAGATGACCCTACCATACAAGTCCCTAAAGATAATAGAAAAGAAAGAGAAGAATACTGTTACAAGGACTACTAGGAAGGTCATAAGGTCGAAATCAGGAAACGTAAAGCGTGAAGTAGACCTAAGGGGCATGAATCTTGAAGAGGCTATAGTTGCAGTAGACAAGTACCTAGATGATGCTTGTATGGCAGGTCATGATGAGGTCACAGTAATTCACGGTATAGGTACAGGAGTCCTAAAGTCAGGTATAGGAGAGCATTTAAAGAGACACCCACACGTTAAGAGCCAGAGAAAGGGTCAGTACGGAGAAGGTGGTATAGGAGTTACAATAGTAGAAGTAAAGTAGTAAAGAGAGTTGATAGTATGATGAATAAAATATTGGTTTCAGCCTGCTTGATAGGAGAAAATTGCAAATACAACGGTGGAAATAACAAGAACCAAAAATTGCTTGACTATTTAAAGGACAAGGAGTATGTCTTAGTTTGCCCTGAAAGTATGGGCGGACTTGCTATACCAAGGTTACCATCAGAGATAGAAAAGGGCATGGATGGAAGTGATGTCATTGACCAGGGTGCTAAGGTATATTCAAAAGATGGCAAGGACGTAACTGCTGAATATCTAAAGGGAGCCAAGATGAGTCTTGATATTGCCCTTGAAAACGAGGTTGGTCTAGCAATACTCAAAGAATCTAGCCCATCATGTGGGTCTAGTCTTATACACGATGGCAATTTTGTAGGAAATAAAAAACCAGGTCAAGGTGTTACGGTAGTCCTATTAAAAAAACACGGCATAAAAACCATTAGCGAAAAAGACCTTGATAATCTTGAGAATATAGGCTAGAAGTATTGCAATTTCTATGTACTTGTTATATGATAGTATATTGGATGGATTAGACATTTGGGTTAGAATTATTAGAAAAAATTGTTGATTTATAAAATAGATAATAATGTAGGAGGAAGAGCATGGCAGATTTCAAGCAAGTGATAGCTGAATCTATAAAGACAAAAGTAGAAGACTTGACAGTTGAAGAAATAAAAGGACTATTAGAAGTACCGCCAAACAAGGAAATGGGTGATTATGCATTTCCATGTTTTAAATTGGCAAAGATATTTAGAAAGGCACCAAATATGATAGCAGAAGACCTATCTACTTCAATAGAACTAGGTGAAGGTGTGACTAAGTGCATAAACCTTGGTGGATATGTCAACTTTTTTGTGGCAAAAGATGCCCTAGCAAAAAAGGTCATAACTCAGGTGTTTGATGAGAGAGAAAACTACGGCAAGAGTGATCTAGGTGGTGGAAAAACAGTTGTAATAGACTATTCATCCCCTAATATAGCAAAGCCATTCCATATAGGTCATATAAGAACGACAGTAATAGGTAATGCCCTATACAAGATATACTCATCACAGGGTTACAAGGTAGAGAGAATAAACCACCTAGGTGATTATGGAACACAGTTTGGTAAGCTAATAGTAGCCTACAAGCTATGGGGTGACAAGAGTGCCGTTGAAGCGGAGCCTATAAAGGAACTACTTAAATTGTATGTAAGATTCCATGATGAGGCTGAATCTAAGCCAGAAATGGAAGATGAAGCTAGGGCTTGGTTTACAAGACTTGAAAACAATGATCCAGAAGCTAAGGAATTATGGCAGTGGTTTAGAGATGAGTCACTTAAGGAATTCCAGAGAGTATACGACCTACTAGAGATAGATTTTGATTCATATGCAGGAGAGTCTTTCTATTCAGATAAGATGCCAGCAGTGCTTGAAGAATTGAGACAAAAAAACTTATTGGTTGAGTCACAGGGGACTATGATAGTTGACCTAGAAGATGTCAACCTACCACCAGCCCTAATCCAGAAAAATGATGGGTCAACTCTATACATAACTAGAGACCTAGCAGCAGCCTTCTACAGGAAGAATACTTATGACTTTGACAAGGCTATATATGTAGTTGGTTCACAGCAGGAACTTCACTTCAAGCAGTTGTTCAATGTTATAAGAAAGATGGGCTACGATTGGTACAAGGATATGAACCATGTACAGTTTGGTATGGTTGCCCTAGAAGAAGGAACTATGTCAACTAGAAAGGGTAGAGTAGTCTTCCTAGAAGATGTTCTTAGACAGGCAATAGACAAGACAAAGGAAATAATAATGGAAAAGAACCCTGGAGCTGGGGATATAGACAAGATAGCTAAAGAGGTTGGTGTTGGAGCTGTAGTATTCCAGGAACTATCAAATTCAAGAATCAAGGACTACACATTCTCATGGAGTAGAACACTTAGCTTTGAAGGGGAGACTGGACCATATGTTCAGTATACTCATGCTAGATGTTGTGCCCTAAAGAGAAAGGCAAATCTTGAAATCAGTGCTGACTTAGTAGCTAATATTAATTTTGATTTACTTTCAGATGAAGATTCATCAGATGTACTTAAGGTAATAGAAACATTTAATAAGTCAATACAGACATCTATGAGAAAGAACGAGCCTCATATAGTTACAAGATTTGTACTTGATCTTGCCCAGGCCTTCAACAAGTTCTATCACAACAATCCTATTATTGTAGAAGATAAGGAACTTATGATAGCAAGACTAGCCCTAGTTGAGTCAACAAGACAGACAATAGAAAACGCACTTGATCTTTTAGGTATGAAAGCACCTGAGAGGATGTAGTTACAATTTAATATAATAAAAATTCCTATACTATAATAATTTAAGTCTGGGAATTTTTTTTGATGTATCTTGTTAGGCTTATTTAACATAGATTTTATCCTAGAAAATAAAATTAGATAAGAAAAAAAGTGACTTTTCAATTGAAAAAACAACACATAGAGAGTATAATAGTTGATGTGTAAAAGATGTATCTTGGATACATAATGGAGTATAGTTAAAAATTATACTTATTTGTTATGTATATATTTAAGTTTTAGTATATGCCTAACGCTATTAGTTTGTAAATCATATTATGGTTTAAATAATTTTATATATGGAGGTATTATTATGATAACTTTTCTAATCGGTATAGTTATCCTAGTGGTAGGTGGAATCCTATATGGTAAATACGTGGAAAGTGTATTTGGTCCAGATGATAGACCAACTCCTGCTACTAAAATCAATGATGGTGTGGACTATGTCCCAATGAAAAAAAATAAAAATGCTTTGATAGAATTACTGAATATTGCCGGTACTGGACCAATTCTTGGACCTATCCAGGGTATATTATTCGGACCTATAGCATTCTTATTAATTCCAATAGGTTGTGTTCTAGGTGGAGCAATGCATGACTACTTCTCTGGTATGATTTCTATCAGAAGTGAAGGTAAGCAGATGCCAGCCCTAATAAGTGAACACTTAGGTGGTAAGGTATACAAGGTATATAATGTATTCGTCATATTCCTTATGATACTAGTTGGTGCGGTATTTATCTACACTCCTGGTGACCTTATCGTTGTAAACTTATTAAAGCAGGAGGCTCTAGTAAACAATCCAGTAGTATGGATAGTATACGGATGTATATTTGTTTACTACCTATGTGCAACTCTATTCCCAATAGACAAGATAATAGGTAAGGTATATCCAATATTTGGTGCAATACTATTATTATCAGCTATAGGTATATTTATAGGTCTATTCGTTAAGGGATATCAGTTACAGAATGTAACTGCAGCAAACTGGAAGGGTATTCACCCAGCAGGAGTTCCTTTACTTCCTATATTCTTTGTTACAGTTGCCTGTGGTATAGTATCAGGTTTCCACTCAACTCAGGCTACACTAATAGGTAGATCTGTTATGAGTGAAAGAGAAGGTAGATATACTTTCTATGATATGATGATACTTGAAGGATTTATAGCTATGATATGGGCAGCAGCAGCTATGGGTATCTATGCAAAGGGTGTTCCAGCAGAATTAATTGGTAAGCCAGCTATAATAGGTATGGTTGCTAATGACATGCTTGGTTCAATAGGTGGTCTTATAGCAGTTCTAGGTGTTATAGTTCTTCCTATAACTTCAGGAGATACATCACTAAGAGCGGCTAGACTAATGATTGCAGATGCAATTAAATTTGACCAGTCTAAGGCTAAGAACAGGGTTATACTTACAACTATAATATTTATACCAGTTCTTGCTATATTAATATTTGCAAAGATAGATGCACAGGGATTCAATATCCTATGGCAGTACTTCGCTTGGGCTAACCAGACTATAGCAGTGTTCGCATTTGCTATGATATCACTTTACCTTTACAAGCAGAAGAAGCAGTACATAATATCTCTTCTTCCAGGTATGTTCTATACATTCATAATAACAGCATACCTATTTGGAGCTAAGATAGGATTTAGACTTCCTCAGAATATTGCTAATATAGTAGGTGTGGTATTTGCTATTGTATATGCTTACCTAGTTGTAAGTACTGGTAAGAAAGCTCTTAAGAACCAGGATAAATTAAGCGCATAGTATATAATTTATTGGTCTTTATCAATTTATTTGATAGAGGATCAGACTTAAGATTAATCAGTGTAGCTGATGGAGGATTTCCATTGGCTACACTATTTTTATCTTTATTATTAGCTATGTTTGCCGTCTTATCCCAATCACCTTTACTTAGTGATCCAAACTGATACATCCTCATCTAATCTGTTTTATTTAAGTTAGAAAATTAGTTGATAATTAGTCTGAAATTTTTAAGATTTTCTTGTGTAATTGCTAAGAACGAAAAATAACTTGCTAGTTTTTGCCATAAAAGATAAAATATATAATAGTGTATTTATTATGAGAGGTGGTAAAATGCTAAATGATAGAGTGAAAAATATAATTAGAAGCAGTTATTTGTCAGCATTTGATGGTGGTACTAGAGAAATATCTTATCTTATACTGATAGGAACTAAGATTATTTCTGGAAATAAGTCAAATGATGCTAACTCTGTTGATATAGATAGGCTTTATGATGAGCTGGTATATTATAAATATTATAGCTCTATGACTGATATTTATTTACTGAACTTTACCCTGCCTCTGATTCTTACAAGTAGGGCATATGGCTTATACCAAGACCAGGTCATAGACTTGTTAGGCAAGGTGACCAAGTTCTACAAGCAGGAATATAGGAAATATGACTATATACTTGACCAATATATCTATGACAGTCTATATAGGTATACATTGATGAACAGCAAGTTTGACATCCTAGAATTTCTCTATGTAATAAAGGAAAAACTACTGATATTCAATCCTTATAAGGAGAATAAGAAGGAAAATATAGGCTTGCAGGTAAGGAAGATAAAGTATATAGACGACCTTCATTCTTTGATTTCATATTTTGAGATCGGAGAAGAAAGATACCAAAAAGAGATAAAGCTGAACTCATCTTTCTTGACTTTGTTAAGAGAGGCTTATGATGGGGATGGTATTATAGTAGACATGGGATTAGAGAGTGTTAAAAATGTAATCACAAACCTCCTATATATAGAAGATAAAAATTATAAAATGGAAGAAAACATAAAATATAAAGACGTTTTAAATATGAAAGAGTTTACAAAAGATAGATATAATGTAAGGGAAGATATTTCCGGCTTAGACTTGAGATTTATCCAGTCTATGGCAGACTACTGCATTAGACTGAGAAATAATGAGATAAATAGTATAAAGTATAGGGATATATATAAGCAAAAATCAAGTCCTAAAAAGCTATTAGAATACGGTGTTGGAGATGTGTTTATGGACCCTGTGCTCAATAGAAGTCAGGTGTTAACCAAGGAATACAAAAATCAATTATGTGAAATGAAGATAAAGACCAAGACAGGTATTTATGGGTTTGTTTTTAGGGGAAAAGGAGACTAGTATGAAGAATAGGATAGAAAAATATTTGATTGAAAGATCAGAAGACCTGGTATTTATAACCATAGAAGAATCTGGAGAATTGAATTTGGATGGCTATGAGGTGCCTTTAGATGGTTTGAAGGTTCCAATGAAAAGTGAAGTCTTGGTAAAGTCTATAAAGGACAATAAGGCTCAGGAAGAACTCAATATGGTATCAATGGTTGATGCCATGATATATATACAGGGCATAGACAGCGGTTTTGCCTATAATCAGGAGTATGACAAGTTTATAGAGGCATTTTCAAAGAAGGTGAATTTCGACAAGATGCAGTATATGGGCTATATGTCAACTGAGGCTTATAAGAGGGGCGAACCTACAGAAGCCTTGATATATATAAGGTCTTTCCTAAGACAGGACTCAACTGATATAATGGCGCTTTATCAGTATGCTATCATATGTCAGGAATTGAGCCTAAGGTACCAGAAGGACGAGAATTTAAAGGCTATGAATGACTTTTTGTTAGAGGCGTTGGACGCCTTAGAGGATATTATAGATATAGATGATTCATTTGCTCTTGCACACTACCAGCTTGGTTTCCATTATTCAAACCAGAGCCAATTTTTAAAGGCTAAATTGACTTGGGAGAGAGCTATCCAACTAGGTCTTGAAGATGACTTGGTTGCAGAGTTACAGGAAAATATCGACAGTATGGACTTTAAGGTGAGGTATGAGCAGGGCTATAACCTAGTTCTACAGGGCAAGGCTCAGGAAGGGCTAGACTATCTACTTCCACTTGAAGATGGACATCCAGACTGGTGGAACCTACTATTTATGATAGCCTTGGCCTACAAGAGCATGGATGATATAGGTCAGGCCAAGACATATCTGGAAAAAATCCTTATAATGAAGCCAACTCAAGTTGATAGCTTGGTAGAGCTAGCCCTTTGTTATGCAGGAGAGGGCAACCTTGAAATGGCTATAGACTACCTTTCAAAAGCAGCCAAGATAAAAAGAGACAATCCAGGGATTCTCTGCAATCTAGGTATGGCTTATCTACACAATGGCAATTATGATGATGCAAAATATTTCATAGAAATGGCATATCAAATTGACCCTATGGATGAAGTCACAATAGCTTGCATGAAACAATTATAAGAGGAGGTGGTCCTATAGTAGGATCAAACGTTAATTTATTACTAGTGTTTTTAGAGGGGATAACATCATTCTTCTCACCTTGCGTGATACCTATGATTCCGCTTTATATGGCATATCTGGCTGGCAATGCTAGAAATGTAGATGAAGCAGGAAATACAACATATAAAAGATCTACTGTACTTTTTCACACTATATGCTTTGTTGCAGGAGTATCAGTATCATTCTTTATACTAGGGCTTGGTTTTTCAGCCTTGGGTAGTCTCATAAAAGAAAACAGGGATATGATAGCCAGAATAGGTGGTATAATAATAATCTTGCTAGGTCTTAGCCAGCTTGGAGTACTAAGGCTAGGTTTTTTAAACAAGGAATTTAGGCTTTCAAAGTCACATTCAAAGAAGAAGGTAAACCCTATAAGTGCCTTTGTAATGGGATTTGTATTTTCATTTGCATGGACTCCTTGTGTAGGTCCAGCATTGGCATCTGTTTTGATACTAGCTTCAAATGCCAGTAGCGTATTTGAAGGCAACCTATTGGTACTAGTATATGCGGTAGGATTTGTAATACCATTTATAGGCTTGGGCTTATTTACAAGTGAGGTACTAAACTTTATAAAGAAAAATGCCAATCTTATGAAATATATAGTCAAAATAGGCGGTGTAATTCTAATCATCATGGGCCTAATGCTGGCTCTTGGAACATTTGGTAGGTTTGAGGCTATGTTTAATTCTCTAGGTACTAGCATAGAGGCCAATAAGGACTCAGGTTCAGGACCTAGTAAGGACGATTCTAAGGAGAATGGTCCTAAGAATGAAGATAGTTCAGACCAGTCATCAGAAAATAGCGATAAGGAAGATACAAAGAAAATACCTATGATGCCAATCAAGCTAGAGGACCAAGATGGAAATATGGTAGATGTTTCCCAGTTTAAGGGCAAGGTTATATTTATCAATTTCTTTGCTACATGGTGTCCGCCTTGTAGGGCAGAAATACCGGATATAGAAGCTGTATACAAGGCTAATGGCTACAACAAGAAAGATGTGGTTGTAGTGGGTGTAGCGTCTCCTGGTCAACAGAGAGAGCAAGACCTTGAGGGTGTCAAAAAGTTTATAAAAGACCATAAGATAAGTTATCCAGTACTAATGGATAAAAGAGGTGAGATATTTAGACAATATCAAGTATATTCACTACCTACAAGTTTCTTTATAGACAAGGACCTAAATATTTACGCCTATATTGAAGGTGGTATCAATAGGGAAACTATGGACCAGGCAATAGATGATACAAAGTCTGGTAAGGTATACAATTAATAGCCATAAAAATAAATTATTTAAATACTGCGTTGGTGGTAATTTCAAACTCTAATTCTAGGAATATAGAGTGGAATTGCCACCAGCGTTATTTTTATGCAAGTAATCTTTAGTGATAAAATAAAATATATGAAAATAAATATCAAATAACTTGACAAGGAGACAATCGGTTGCTATAATGATAATAGATATTTGATGATTGATTATATCATTTAAATATTGAGTTTTTGAGAGGCTGGTATATGTATGGATAATAAAAAGTTTGAGTCAACTTTAGCATATTTTTGTTCGCCAGTATTGATGGCTAGCAAGGTGTCGAACTTGGTATCAATTTCTAAGCAAGAGATTCCAAGCGTTATAGGGCTTGTGCAGTCCTACAATAAAGATTTTGCCAAGTATGACATAAATATATTGCCTGTATGCGAGTGTGGCAATAGGGTTTTATTATTTGTATATAGGCAGTCACTTCTTGGCGAGTATTTGAGAGAGGAAAATGTCAGTTCCATGCTAGAAGAATATGGCTACCACAAGCATAAGTCATTGAACTACTATGTTTCAATCTTGAGTATGAGAATGAAGAAGGGAAACTTCCCACATGAGATAGGTCTATTCCTGGGTTATCCAGTTGAGGACGTAAGAGGCTTTGTAGAAAAACAGGGTAGAGATTATAAGTATAATGGTTATTGGAAGGTCTATGGTGACTGTAATTTGGCCATTAGGAGATTTAATACCTATGACAAGCTAAGAAATTACATGTTGGGTAAACTAAGCGGGGGCGAGAGTTTGGATTCTATTCTAAGCCAAAATAAAAATAAATTATTCACAGCATAAGGAGGAATTTTTGTAATGAAAAAAGTAGGAGTATTTTATTGGAGTGGTTCAGGTAACACAGAAAAGATGGCAGAAGCTATCGGTGCAGGACTAGCAGCAGCTGGTGTTGAATATGATGTAGTAAATATATCAAGTGATTCTAAGAATGTAGCTGACTACGAAAAGTTAATGTTTGGTTGTCCATCAATGGGTGCTGAGCAGCTAGAAGAAGCTGAATTCGAGCCATTCTTTGACGAAGCAGAAAAGGCAATCTCAGGTAAGGACGTAGCTCTATTCGGATCTTACGGATGGGGAGACGGAGAATGGATGAGAAATTGGGTTGAAAGAGTTGAAGGATCAGGAGCATCTGTATTCAACGATGAAGGACTAATTATCAACGAAACACCAGATGATGATGGTATTGCTGAGTGTGAAAAGTTCGCAAAAGAATTTGCAGCTTGCTAATACAGTAATCAACAGTATTTATTGCGTTAATACTAACCTATATATTGAAATATAAAACAAAACCGTGACCAGTATTGTGTCACGGTTTTGTTTTATTGTATCAACTTTAATCTTCATCATCTATATACTCCAGTATGTCTCCAGGTTGGCAGTTTAGGACCCTGCAAAGATCATTTAAGGTAGAAAATCTGATTGCCTTTGCCTTGCCAGTTTTGAGGATAGATAGGTTGGAGTTGGTGATATTTATTTTATTAGATAGGTCTTTTAGTGAAATATTATTTTTCAGCATTACCATGTCTAGATTTACCTTTATTGACATATAAAACTTCCTTTCTGATAGGCTTTACGATTGAAGAGCTAGGTTACTTGTTAGCTGGTATGTGGGTATCACAGGCATGAAATAAGTCATAAGACAATATTCCAAGTAGGGCTATACTAAAGTTCAAAAAAGACCTGTAGGAATGAGGCAATATAAGTGCCTCCAAGACCTTTTTGTCGGTTATATAGCCAGTATATAAGTTTAGTAGTCCACAGATAATTGAAATTACTATGATAAAGACTATAAGCCTATGTCCACCATATCCACCTTCGTGTTTATCTTGACTATCCCCTAAATTTTTATTCTTTGACCATCTAGCTGCTACAAGTCTATATGATGAGTCTGTAGCCTGTGATTTAAAGATAGGTACCCTATAGTTATATATTTTAAATAGGTAGATAGTGATCATAGGGTACAGCATATTGTTTAGGACGGATATTATATTGAGTATAAAAGTTCTTTTATCACAAGTTTTTTCAGTTATTTCCAGTATCAATATCAGGAAACCAGCAATAAAGGTTGAAGCTGCCTTAAAGCTGTATAAGATAAGTATAGAAATTAATCCTATGCTTATATACCTTCCAATTTTTGAACCTTCCAATAGGGATATTCCAACAAATAAGAAGATAGAGCTTGTAAACAAGTAACTGCAGCATGATTCAGATAACGGAATTCCCATAAGTGTGTTATTGACCGGAGACATCAAAAATAGGTCTTCAGCTATGTTCATGCAGGCGCATAAAAATACTAACAATGATACTGTGAAGAAGTATCTCTTCTTGTTGAACAAGTAGACACAAAAGGCCACTAGTGACAATATTAGTAGTATAATACAGGCTATGTCAGGTAGGTTTCTGGCTATTAAGTTATCGCTTAGGCTAGATGATTTGTAGGCGTATGTCAGAAGTCTTAGTTTGTAGTTTAGCATTTTTATAGATGCTAATGACAATATGGCCAAGACCATCAAAACAGAGCTCATTATCAACTTTAGGCCAGCATTTATTTTAAGTGATTTTTTATACATTTACCTTATTTCTCCAATTATTTCTCCAATTTTAGATTTATATTAGACCATATTATATATTGATTGAGTCTACTTATTTATTATAGTCTAAATAGTCAGGTCTTGGTAGTCCTTTATTTCAATGGATTTTTTGCATATATATCTGACCATATATGTAAGCATAGCAAATATTAACAGTGTATATGTTGTTCCACTTAATATATTTAACGAAAACCAACATATATATGTATTTTTATTATAAATATTTAATTTGTCTTTGTCAATATATATTTATTGAAAAACAATAAATTATATTTCTTTATCAATAAGTAATTTGTAGGTACGTATATTTTTAAATTAACTTATAGATGAAAATCTATATTGACTAATGTGAACAAAAATTATATAATTATATTGTGAAAATAAAGAACAATGTTCGTGATTATACGAACTATATATACTGATAAAATTTATTTTATTAAGAAAAAACTTTTTTTAGTCACTTTGTTTCTAAAAAGTCAAAAGAAACTATATTTTAGGAGGTTTATAATGGAATTTAAGACAGATATTGAAATAGCACAGGAAGCTAATCCTCAGGATATAAGGGACATAGCAAAAAAAATAAATCTATCAGAAGACGACATTGAGCTATACGGCAAGTACAAGGCTAAGATAGACTACAATGTATTAAATAGAACTAAGTCAAGGGGAGGTAAGCTAATCCTTACTACTGCTATAAACCCAACTCCAGCTGGTGAAGGTAAGACTACAACTTCAATAGGTGTGGCTGATGCCCTAGCAAAGCTTGGTAAGAGCGTAATAGCAGCCCTAAGAGAGCCATCAATGGGACCAGTATTTGGTATCAAGGGTGGTGCAGCAGGTGGTGGTTATGCCCAGGTAGTACCTATGGAAGATATCAACCTACACTTTACAGGTGATATGCACGCTATAGGAGCTGCCAACAACTTATTGGCTGCCATGCTAGACAACCATGTCTACCAGACAAACTCCCTAAACATCAATCCAAAGAGAATAACTTGGAGAAGATGCGTTGATATGAACGACAGACAGTTAAGAAACGTAGTAGACGGTCTAGGTAAGAAGGTCGACGGCGTTACTAGAGAAGATGGATTTGACATAACTGTTGCATCAGAAGTAATGGCAGCATTTTGTCTATCAAACAATATATCAGAGCTAAAGGAAAATCTTGGCAACATAGTAGTTGCCTACAATTATTCAGGTCAGCCTGTAACAGCAAGAGACCTTAATGCACATGGTGCTATGGCAGCTATCCTAAAGGATGCCCTAAAGCCAAACCTAGTGCAGACTCTTGAAGGTACTCCAGCAATATTACATGGTGGACCATTTGCCAATATAGCTCACGGATGTAACTCAATCATAGCTACAAAGATGGGTATGCATATGGCTGATTATGTGGTGACAGAGGCAGGATTTGGAGCGGACCTAGGTGCTGAAAAGTTCCTAGACATCAAGTGTAGAAAGGCTGGCATCAGACCAGATGCTGTAATTATAGTAGCAACTGTAAGGGCTCTTAAGTATAATGGTGGGGTTGCCAAGGACCAGCTAAACAATGAAAACCTTGAAGCCCTAGAAAAGGGACTTCCAAACCTATTAAAGCATATAGAAAATATAACTCAGGTATACAAGCTACCAGCAGTAGTTGCAATCAATAGATTCCCACTAGATACTGATGCAGAGCTAGCCCTTGTTAGGTCTAAGTGTGAAGAATTAGGTGTAAAGGTTGCCCTATCAGAAGTTTGGGCAAATGGTGGAGAAGGCGGAATTGAAGTTGCTAATGAAGTCCTAAAGCTGATTGAAGAAGGAGAAAACAACTTCGAATACTGCTATGAAGAAGACATGACTATCAAGGAAAAGCTAAATGCTATAGCAACTAAAATATATGGAGCTGACGGCGTAAACTACACTAAGGAAGCCAACAAGCATATAGCTGAACTAGAAGAGCTTGGATATGGAAATCTACCAGTGTGTGTTGCCAAGACTCAGTATTCTCTTTCTGATGACCAGACAAAGCTTGGAAGACCTACAGGATTTACAATTGAGGTAAGACAGGCCAATGTATCTGCAGGAGCTGGATTTGTGGTAGTTATGACTGGTGAGATCATGAAGATGCCAGGTTTACCAAAGCTACCAGCAGCAGAAAGAATAGATGTAGATGAAAATGGAAAGATATCAGGTCTATTCTAGTAAAAAATTTCTAGATTATTCACAATAATAAACTTATGCTTTTTAATAAAAAAGTGCCTTAGAGTCCTAGGGCACTTTTGCTATTTAAGCATAAAAATTTTTTAAAGAGACCATTGTAGCAACTAGTATAGTTCTTAAGCTAAACAAGAGTCTGTATAAGTTGGTCTCTTCATGAGAAATATTGCCTATATTATGGTATACTAGTTAATGTGAAAATCATATTCTATTAATTAATCGCTTGGCGATTGGACAACTTAGATTATAAAAGTAAATAATAATAAATAAAATTTAGACTGGGGGTAATATATGTATATAAACAATAGTATGAAAGAATTTGCAGGTGATTTGGGAGCCAAAAAATCTATGCCGGGTGGTGGTTCAGCTGCTGCCTATGCTGCGACTATGGCAAATTCATTAGCCATGATGGTTGCAAACTTCACCTTAGGAAAGAAGAAGTATGCTGACTATGAAGAGGACATAGTCAGGATATTAGATAGGGCACAGAAGATGTCTGAAGATGTGATGTCTTTGGTTGACAAGGATATAGAGGCATTTTTGCCACTATCAAACTGTTATAAGATGCAAGCCAATACTGAGGAAGAAAAAAAAGCCAAGGCCCTAGAGATGGAAAAATGCTTGAGGGGCGCTGCCATGGTTCCAATGGAGATACTTGATATATCCAAGGATATACTTGACCTACATGAAGAACTCCTTATTAAGGGCTCAGTCATGCTATTAAGTGATGTCGGTGTGGGTGCTGAAATGGTTAGAGTAGCTGCCAAGAGTGCCTATATAAATATAAATGTAAACACAAAATATATGAAGGACAGGGACTATGCTGACAAGGCAGTCCTAAAGTATGCTGATCTTTTGAAGGTTATAGAAGACAAGTGTGATAGAATATATAGTGAAGTGATGAATAGATTGTAGTTAGTGAGGGAAAATAATGATCGAAAATAAGAAGAGTGAAGTTACAAATAATAAGATTGAGCTTACAAATGAAGATAAGATAATGTATGGAAAGCCCCTTGCTGACAAAATTACGCAGGGGGTTACAGAAAGGGTTCAAAACCTAAAATCAAAGGGTATACAGGTCAAGCTTGCTATTTTAAAAGTGGGCAATAGACCAGGTGACGAGGCCTACCAAAGGGGGGCTACGTCAAGGGCTGAAAAGTGTGGAATTGAGACTGAAGTTGTAGAACTTGATGATAGGGTAAGCCAGGAAGACTATATAGCAGCCCTTGAAAGACTTAATAAAGACGACAAGGTGCACGGTATACTGTGTTTTAGACCCTTGCCAAGTCACATAGATGAGGACCTAGTCCAGTATAAGATTTCTCCAGAAAAAGACGTTGACTGTTTTTCTCCTATAAATATAGCTAGGTTGGTCGATGGTGACAAGAGGGCATTTTCACCTTGCACACCAGAGGCAGTTATAGAGATCTTGAAGTTTTACAATATAGATATGGTGTCAAAGAATGTAGTAGTATTGGGTAGGTCTATGGTTGTAGGCAAGCCTCTATCAATGCTTTTGTTAAATGAAAATTCAACAGTTACTATATGCCATTCAAAGACAAGGGATATAGAAAAGATAGCTTCTAGGGCTGATATAATAGTCTCTTGCATGGGAAGGGCTAGAATGGTCGGCGCTGACTATGTAGGTCAAGGGGCTTGCCTTGTAGATGTAGGTATAAATTTTGATGAAAATGGTAAGATGTGTGGAGACATAGATTTTGACTCAGTTATTGACAGGTGCTCAAGGATCACCCCAGTTCCTAAGGGTGTTGGAGGAGTTACAAGTTCTATACTAGTTGCACATACACTGAGGGCTTGCGAAAATCTTATCGATACTAAATTAAAATAATTATGCGACATTGGGGGCGAAAGTAGTGTTTAAAAAGAAGAATGAAAATGTAATGACAATTTTAAAAAGATCCAGTGGCCTAAAGTACAAGATGATTATACATTCCTTTGTTGTTGGCTTGCTAGCAGGAGGAATTATAGTTGGCTATAGGTTACTGGGGGAAGTTTTATTAAAAAGTTTTAAAAAAGCCTATATCTTTGCAGAAAATGGGCCTATATATATGGTGGGGATATTCTTGCTTCTGGCTATAATGGCATATTTCGTTGCATACTGTGTAAGACAGGAGCCTAATATATCAGGGTCTGGTATACCCCAGGTAGAAGGAGCTATTACAAAGAGGATATCTACAAATTGGAAGAAGGTACTTTTTTATAAGTTTTTCGGTGGTATTGTAGCTCTAGCAGCTGGTTTGTCAGTTGGTAGGGAGGGGCCGTCTATACAGATGGGAGCATCAGTAGGAGAGGGTGTCTCCAAGTTTACAAACAAGCTTGACTATGAGCACAAGTACCTTATGACAAGTGGGGCATCAGCTGGTCTTGCAGCTGCCTTTAATGCTCCTCTTGCTGGTGTTATGTTCGCCTTAGAGGAAGTACATAAGAATTTCTCACCTATAGTCCTACTTTCAGCCATGGTATCTGCCGTGACAGCGGATGTTATAACCAAGTCCATATTGGGGATAAATCCGGCCCTTATGTTTAAACACCTAAATATAATGCCTATAAAATACTATTGGTCATTGATAATTCTGGGAATAGTTCTGGGAATATGTGGATATATTTTCAACCACGGGGTCATATTTTCAAAGCACTTATACAAAAAGATGCCTATTAGACTAGAGCATAAGATATTGATTCCCTTCATGTTTTCTGGTTTGGTAGGACTTACTTTTCCAGTGCTTTTAGGTGGTGGCCATGATATTATAGTAAATATGCAGGTCCTTCATCTGACTATATTTATGACATTTGCATTTTTGGTAATAAAGTATATATTCACCTTTGTGGCGTTTGGTTCTGGAGTTCCAGGGGGAATTTTCCTACCACTACTTGGCATAGGAGCCCTAGCTGGCAACCTAGTAGGTCTAGTGTGTATCAAGCTTGGTGTTCCACAGGACTATCTTGTCAATTTTGCTGTACTAGCTATGGCAGGTCATTTTGCAGCTACAGTAAAGGCACCTATTACAGGTATTATACTTATATTTGAGATGACAGGTACATTTGAACACTTGCTACCCCTTTCTATAGTTGTATTTGTAGCCTTGATAGTGTCAGACCTACTGAATGTAGAGCCTGTATACGACATGTTGTTAGAGGATATACTCAAGGGTAATCACACAGGATATGAAGGTCAACCTGACAAGAAGACCCTTATTGAATTTTCTGTTCAGATGACAAGTCAGATAGAGGGGAATATGGTCAAGGACATAGAGTGGCCTGATGATTGTCTTCTAGTATCCATCAAGAGGGCAAGCAAAGAGATAATTCCTAGGGGGAATACTCAGATTTTAGAGGGAGACATGATAACCGTAATGGTCAACCAAACTGAATCTGCTAGGATGATAGACTACTTTACAGCTATAACTAGTCACATATAATTTTAGGCGTAAACTAATCACATATAAGGAGGTTTGATATGGCCGAACTAAATAATGAACAAAAATTGGCAGTTGGCCATATAGATGGACCTTGTATGGTGATAGCAGGTCCTGGATCAGGTAAGACCAGGGTCATAGCCCATAGGATAATCAACATGGTAAAGAACCACTCAATCCCACCTACTAGGATCCTAGCTATATCATTTACCAAGGCATCATCCCTTGAGATGAAGTCTAGAACCCTTGATATGGGGCAGGATGATAGGTTGAAAAAGGTCAATTTTGCAACCTTCCACTCAGCATTTTTTAGGATCTTGAGAAGGTATGATGGGGTCAGTCTTGAGGACCTCCTATCAGAGGTAGATAGGTTCAAACTTGCCAAGAGCATACTAAAATTTTTGAAGGTCAAGGACTTTAGTGATGATGACGTGCTAGATGTCCTAGGTGAGATATCCTATGTCAAAAATGACTTGATAGACTATAGGGACTACGAGTCTAGCACCTTTGAGTCAGAGGTTTTTCAAAAGATATTTGAATTATATGAGAGAGAAAAAAAGAAATACAATAAGATAGATTTTGATGATATGTTGATCAAGGCATTTGACCTCTTGAAGGAAAATGCCCAAGTCTTGTCTATTGTGAGACAGGTATTTAGGTATATATTAATTGACGAGTTTCAGGATATAAACAAGGTTCAATTTGAAGTGATCAGGTTGATAGCCAGTCCTCAAAATAATATATTTGTAGTAGGTGACGAGGACCAGTCAATATATGGTTTTAGGGGAGCTAGGCCTGATTTTATGTTGGACTTTGATAGGTACTTTGAGGGTGCCAAAAAGTTGGTTTTGAAGAACAATTACAGGTCCAAAAGGACCATAGTAGATATGTCATCCAAGTTGATCAAAAACAACAAGAACCGTTATGAAAAAGAGATAGTTGCATCTAGGAATGAAGAGGTCAAGTTGAGGTTTATAGAGCCTAAAGACAGTGATGATGAGGCTATCCAAATAGCCAATCAAATAAAGTCTATGGTCGAGAAAAAAAGTTCTGACTACCAGTATGAAGACTTTTCTGTTATATATAGGACCAATAGGCAGGCAAGGCCATTTGTAGATGCCTTTATGGACCAGAGGATACCCTTTGTATTGAAGGACTCTGCAAAGACAATATATGAGCACTGGGTCAGCCTGGATATACTAGCCTACCTTAGGATAGCCATGAATATAGGGACTAATGATGACTGGGTCAGGATAATAAACAAGCCCTTTAGGTATATATCCAAGGCCAGTGTAAGTAGGGCTAGTAAGTCAGATGACTTCTTTGACAGCCTACTCAAGGATGACGATTTAAAGTCATTCCAAAAGAGGGACTTGGAAGACCTATTTGAAGATCTCAACTATGTAAGAGGTCTGAGGCCAGAGTATGCTATATCATATATCAGGTCCACCCTTGATTATGACAGGTATGTCCTAGAATACTGCCACGAGAGAAGGGTTAAGTCTAAGGCCATTGTAGAGATTTTGGACGAACTGGAGACTTCATCTAAGGCCTTTAAGACGAGTTTTGACTTTTTTAAGCATATAGATGAGGTTAAAGAAGAGGTCAGAAAGAGGACCAATAAATCTAAAAATCCGGCAAGCCTTAGTGACTTTGAGACCAAGGGTGTCGTACTAACGACTATGCATAGCAGTAAGGGCTTAGAGTTTCCAAATGTCTATATAGCGGGCTTGAATGAGGGCTTGGTTCCGTATGTGAGGTCATCAGATGAAGATATAGATGAGGACCACTTAGAGGAAGAAAGAAGGCTTTTATATGTTGCTATTACTAGGGCCAAGGACTCTCTTGTCATATCCAGTCCAGCCAAGAGATTTGGAAAGAGGATAGGTAAATCACTCTTTATGGATGAGATAATGTAAGTTTGATATTGTAAAATATGTCGATAATAAAAAATAAAAAAATGGTTGATTGTATAATCAATTTGTACAACTGAATAAAAAAATGATTCATTGCGAAT
>OBVS01000082.1_pt1 | contig 71581 bp, 71 predicted proteins | sample 1476211 | NCBI WGS metagenome assembly OBVS01 (sample SAMEA2580025, study PRJEB22360) | human gut metagenome | biome: human gut; feature: human-associated habitat; material: faeces | place: Denmark | collected 2008/2010 | reverse complement strand
TTTTGACTGCTATTTTTGTGAAAGGTTCAAGCGACGTTTTAATAACGTCGTGAAGCCACGTAATAACACAAAAATCAATGACAACACATAAATAGGTAAATTACCTAATGTTGCATAAGGCGTTTTGCCTTCTGTTGGCACCATTTTATGAGTCAGCGTTGTTTCCTCAAATTGAGGTGCTTGCGCTTCAATGTTACCTTTTGCATCAATAAACACTGAAATCCCTGTATTCGTTGCCCGAATTAATGGTTTGCCTAATTCGAGCGCCCGCATTCTAGCCATTTGCAAATGTTGCCAAGGGCCAATGCTATCACCAAACCACGCATCATTAGAAATCGTCAGCAAATAATCTGTTTCTTTTTTCAGATTTTCACGAAGTTGCTCACCAAAAATAATTTCATAACAAATAGCCGGCGCAAAAGCATGTTGTTTTGCCATAAAAGATGGCTGTACCACATCGCCACTTTGGAATGCAGACATTGGCAAATTAAATACGGAATTAAGTGGACGTAACAAACTTTCTAATGGCACGTACTCACCAAATGGCACGAGATGATGTTTGCTGTAACGATTTTTTGTCGTCAACTCATAAGGAAAATCAGGATTCCCTGCCGTCACAATCGAATTTAATAATTTACCGCTTTGTTCATCACGATATACGGTACCAATCATCACTTCCGTGTTTTTCTCTTTTGCGACTTTATCTAAAGCTTCAAAAAATGGCGTAATCGCATTTTCAAGGGTAGGCAATGCCGACTCCGGCAAAATAATCAAATCAGACTTGCCTAAATGTGTCAAAATTTGTTTTTGATAGATGTCTACCGTGGCATAAAGATATTCAGGATCCCATTTTAAATTTTGCTCAATATTACCTTGTGCAAGTGTGACGGTTAGCCCTTTACCTTCTTTGGGTTGAACAAAATTCACCTTACCAGCATAAGCACTTAATCCACCCACAACCAATAATAGCAATGCATTCACACTGACTAAATTCCATTGTTTTTTCGATAGTGAAAAAACAAGATTAAAAATGACCGCACTTGCCCAAACAGTAAAGAATGTCAGCCCCGTGACACCAAAGATCGGCGCAATCCCGTAAAACGGACTGTCGATTTGAGTATAACCAAATTGTAACCAAGGAAAACCGGTAAACACCCAACCACGCAAAAATTCAGTCAATGTCCAAATCGCAGCAAAAATGACCGCACTTTGCACCTGAAAACGCTGCACGAAATAAGTGAAAAGCATTGGATAAAGTGCTAGGTAGGCAGAAAGCAAGCCGACCAAGAGATAGCTCACGCCAAGGGAAGCGCCACCAAATTGATGAATGCTGACATTCAACCAACTTACACCAAAACAGAAAAAGCCTATCGACCACAAAAAAGTGGCAAAAAGTGCGGTTGATTTTTTGGCATTTTTCGCTACAAAAAGTAATCCGCCCAAGGATACATAGGCTAATCCCCAATAATCAAACGGTGAAAAAGCAAATACGCCAATTACCCCAGAAATCAAGGCTATAAGATAAACGACTAATTTATTCATTTTATCAATACTATAAAAAAATATTCCCCCTCTTCAGCAAAGAGGGGGGCTAAGAATACGGTCAAACTGAATAACTTATTCAGCTTGTTCTTCTACACCTTCCATATCCGACAAATGTTCATCCGGCACGGTTACGCGTACCTGAATTAAACGGCGACTATCGGCAGAGGTCACTTTAAATTGAATATTTTCTAAGGTGATTTCTTCACCACGTTTAGGCAGATAACCAAAGGCTTGCATAATTAAACCACCAATAGTATCCACTTCTTCATCATCAAAATGCGTGTTAAATTGCGCGTTAAAATCATCAATATCTGTTAATGCACGCACCGCATAAGTGTGACGAGAAAGCTGACGAATATCTGCGACATCTTCCTCATCAAATTCGTCTTCAATATCACCGACAATTTGTTCGAGAATATCTTCGATGGTCACCAAACCTGATACCGCACCAAACTCATCTACCACAATCGCCATATGGAAACGCTCAGAACGAAAATCTTTTAGCATACGATCGACACGTTTACTTTCCGGCACAATCACGACTGGACGTAACAACTTGGAAAGTTCGAACTCTTCTGCATCTTCACGTAAAAACTTAAGCAAATCTTTCGCGTGCAAAATACCTTCAATATTATCGCGGTCATCCGTATCTGCAATCACAGGAAAACGAGAGTGAGCAGATTCAATAATGGTATTCAAACAAGCATCGAGATCTTGATTCGATTCAATAAATACGATTTGCGAACGAGGAATCATGATATCGCGTACACGAAGCTCAGCGATTTCCATTACTCCTTCAATCATTTCACGAGTGTTTTGATCGATTAAATCGTTTTGTTCTGAATCGCGAATCACCTCCACGAGTTCTTCACGATTTTTCAGCTCACCTTGGAAAAAGCGGCCAATAAGTGATTGGAAAAAAGGCTTTTTAGTTGTTTCAGTTTGATTACTCGAATGTTCTTCGTTCATAAAATTAAATGTGTTACTGTCGGATTGACTGCGTAAAAAGTAGCATATTTTGACAAAAATCGCAAAAAACTTCAGCTAAATGGCTGAAAATAAAGTGCGGTTAAAAACTTCATTATTTTTAACCGCAGTTTCAATAATTACCTATTTAAACCTAAACTCTGTCCACTGGTAATAGCGTTCACCTGCTTTTTGAATACCGCCATAATTTTGCCATTCTGGATGGTTTGGGGTATCGGGTAGGCATTGGGTTTCAAGGGCTATGCCGCTGAAATCTTGATAAGCGCCACCTTCACGAGTTGGAGTGCCTGCAAGATAGTTTCCCGTATAAACCTGTAATGCAGCTTGGGACGTGAGCACTTCAAGGCTTAAATCTTCATTAGGGGAAGTCAATAATACACAAGGCTTTTGCCATGCTTTATTGACGATAAAAGAATGATCGTAACCTTTTGTCACCACTTGATCGCCTTGTTGGAAATCTTTTACGATTGGTTTTGCAACACGAAAATCAAAGCTAGTATTCACCACATGCTTAAGTGGTGAATTTGGGATGCCTTCACCATCAACCGGCAGATAGAAATCCGCATTAAGGCGTAGTGTATGATTCCGTACATCACTGCCCTGCTCAGCATTTTCTAAATTGAAATAAGCGTGGTTTGTTAAATTAAGCGCGGTATCTTTATCACTTTCGGCTTCGTATTCAATTTTTACGCTATTTTCATCGGTCAGCGTGTAAATCACAGTGACTTGTACATTACCTTCAAAACCTTGATCACCATCGGGAGATACAAGGGAAAAACGCACAAAATTCTGACCGCACTCTTCCACTTTCCAACGACGTTTATCAAAGCCTTCTTTACCACCATGTAATTGATGATTGCCTTGATTAGCGACCAGCTGAATTATTCGCTCACCTACTTCAAATTTGGCGTTAGCAATACGGTTCGCATAGCGTCCTACGCTTGCGCCCAAATAAGCAGTTTGATGAGGATAATCCTCTACTTTGCAGCCAAGTAACACTTCTCGCAACTCACCATTCACTGGGACTTTACATGAAAGCCAAGTGGCTCCCCAATCCATAAACTGCACCATCATGCCATTTGAATTGGTGAGTTGAACAAGTTGATAAGGCTGTCCATCTGGTGCATTGAACGCCGTTTTTTCTAGCATAGACTCACTCCTTGTGAGGCTGTGCAAACGTAGAAATCTTCTTTTAAACCCGTTTGTTTTTCATAATTATCAGCAATAATTTTACGCACTTCTTCAACTTTATCATGAGGTGCAAGAGCAACAATGCAGCCACCAAAACCACCACCAGTCATTCTCGCGCCACCGGTTTTACCAATCACTAATTGAGCAAGTTCAACAAGATAATCGATTTGTGGTACGGTAATCTCGAAATCATCACGCATTGATTCGTGAGATTGCCCCATTAATTCGCCTAATTTTGTTAAATCGTTATGTTTTAACGCTTCAACCGCATCAAGTACGCGTTGGTTTTCAGTCACCACATGGCGTGCACGTTTAGCCACTAAAGAATTAAGTGCGGTCAATTCTGCTTCTCTTTTTTGGAATTCTTCTACTGACACATCACGTAACGCTTTCACGCCAAAGAATTCTGCGGCTTTTTCACATTGCCAACGGCGTGTATTGTATTCACCCGTCACCAAATCATGGGGTACATTTGAGTTCACAATAATGACGGCAACATCTTTAGGCACAGGCGTTGGTTGTGTTTCTAAGCTACGGCAATCAATCATTAAGAGATGATCTTTTTGTCCTAAAGCGGAAATTAATTGATCCATGTTCCCGCAATTTGCGCCAACAAATTTGTTTTCAGCTTTTTGACCAATTAAAGCAATCTCTGTATGTGTTAAAGGTAAATCACTGAGTTGTTGGCAGAACTTACCCGTCGCTACTTCAAGAGCAGCAGAGGAACTCAAACCAGAAGAATGTGGCACATTTCCGGAAATCACCAAATCAGCACCTAGCTTAAATTGTGGGCAACGTTCTTGAATAAATTTCACGACACCACGCACATAATTCGCCCATTTTTGCTCACTTTGAGGGAAATCTTCATCAAGAGAAAAGCTATCCTCAAGATCAAGATCTGCGGCATAAACATTCCAAATATGATCAGCACGTTTTGATCCTGCAATAGCTGTACCATAATTGATCGCACAAGGCATTACAAAGCCATCATTGTAGTCGGTATGTTCGCCGATAATGTTCACACGACCTGGTGCATACACGGTCAGTTCAGGTTGCTTGTTATATTTTTGAGTAAAAATGTGTTGGGATTTTTGGACTGGAGTCATATTATTTTCCTTTATCTTTCACACTCCCTCTTAACTCAAGAGAGAAATTATTGCTTAACGTTCTTTATAATGTACTTCGCTTAACGCTCGTAATCTTTCTGCTGCTTGTTCTGCGGTGAGGTCACGTTGGCTTTCACCCAGCATTTCATAACCAACCATAAATTTACGTACTGTAGCTGAACGCAATAATGGTGGATAAAAATGCGCATGAACCTGCCAATGTTCGTTATCTTCGCCATTAAATGGTGCGGCATGGAAGCCCATCGAATAAGGGAAAGACGTTTCAAATAAGTTATCGTATTTTGTTGCCAATTTTTTCAAGATCACGGCAAGATCTTTAGCTTGAGCTTCAGTTAATTCTGTTAAGCGTTTTACATGCACTTTAGGCAACAACAAAGTCTCAAAGGGCCACACTGCCCAATAAGGCACTACCGCAACCCAATGTTCGGTTTCCACCACAATACGTTCTTTTTTCGCTAATTCTTTTTGAATGTAATCTACTAAAAGTACCGAACCGTGTTTTTCATAATAATTTCGTTGAGCAACATCTTCACGCGCGACTTCATTCGGTAAAAAGCTGTTTGCCCAAATTTGTCCGTGCGGATGGGGATTGGAGCATCCCATTGCCGCACCTTTGTTTTCAAAAATTTGTACCCATTGATATTTTTGGCCTAGTTCACGCAATTGCTCTTGCCACACTTTAATCACTTCTTCAATTTCAAGTGCGGTCAATAATGGCAAGGTTTTGCTGTGATCTGGTGAAAAACAAATAACACGACTTTCACCACGAGCTTGGCTCATTTGGAAAAGAGGATCGGCTGATTGCTCTGGCGCTGGTGTATTTTCTAATAAAGCCGAGAAATCATTTTTGAATACATAAGGTTTATGGTAATCCGGATTAGGTTCGCCAGTGATACGTTTATTACGCGGGCAAAGATAACAATTTGGATCGTGGCTTGGCTTTTGTTCCTCACTCACTTTTTCTTGTTGCCCCTGCCATGGACGTTTAGCACGATGTGGTGAGACTAAAACCCATTGGTCAATTAACGGATTATAACGACGATGCGGATGATCTGTCGGTTCAAATACGGTTTCGCTCATATTTTCACTCCAAAATGTAAACGATTACAAAAAATTTTCTCATAAGATAACAAATTAAAAAAAATAAACCGTGATCATTATCACAAAATCAGGAAATAAGGCACTAGTCTAATCTCTTTTTTGTGACGAATGTAGCATTTTTGAAAGTAACCGCTTTCAATTTTATTCAAATTTACTATGATAATTACCATGAAAAAATGAATGAGAACCCTGTTATGCCTACAATTCGAGATGTTGCTGAATTAGCTTACGTGTCGGTTGCCACTGTTTCCCGGGTGATTAATCACTCTCCTTCCGTAAGTGAAAAAACCCGTTATTCAGTACAACGCGCGATGGAAGTCTTAAATTATCAACCCAATGCAAACGCACAAGCTCTAGCAGTACAAAATACTGATACCATTGGCGTGGTGGTTACTGATGTAACAGATCCGTTTTTTGCTATCTTGGTCAAATCAGTCGATAAAGTTGCTGAAGAGCATCAAAAAACGATTTTGATCGGTATTGGCTATCACCATGCTGAAAAAGAGCGTGAAGCGATTGATACCTTGCTACGCAAGCGTTGTAGCTGCCTGGTTGTTCATTCCAAAGCCCTTTCTGACGAAGAATTACGTCATTATCTTGAAAATGTACCAGGTATGGTTGTGATTAACCGTGTGATTTCAGGTTATGAAAATCGTTGCGTCAGTCTTGATAACCGCCAAGGTACCTATCTCGCGACTGAAATGCTGATTCGTTATGGTCATAAGCACATCGCCTATATTGGATCTAATCACAGTATTTTAGATGAAACCGAACGTAAAGAAGGTTATTTGGCCGCTTTAAGAGATCATCACTTTCCTATTGTCGAACAAGCCATTGTGCATAATTCTCCAGATTTTGAAGGCGGTGAAAAGGCAATGATTGATTTATTGAGCTACAACTCCAACCTAACAGCGGTGGTCGCCTATAACGATACGATGGCAGCAGGAGCAATTTCTGTTTTAAATGAAAACAATATCAAAGTGCCGAAACAGTTTTCCATTGTGGGCTTTGATGATATGCCAATTGCTCGATATTTGATTCCGAAGCTTACCACTATTCGCTATCCAATTGATTTAATGGCAAATTATGCAGCAAAACTGGCATTAAGCTTAGTCGATTCGTCTATTGTTACACCGACTGTTGTCCAATTTAATCCAACCTTGGTGAGACGTTTTTCTGTAGAAAATGCAATGAAACCGTGATGGAGATCACAAATTTAAACATTGCTATGTAATCGTTTTCATTTATGTGAGTTTGATCACAGATTAACAATTTTTATTTCGTTATGATGGATTCAGTTGCAATAGATGTACGCAACATTCCTCTATTTGGTATATAAAAATCAACAATAAAATCTCTTTCTCTAATAGGAGCGTTTTTATGAAAAAAACAGCAGTATTAAGTGCGGTCGCTTTAGCAATCGGTTTAGGTTCAGCAACTTCAGGTTTCGCAGCCGATAACCGTATTGGTGTTACCATTTATAAATATGATGACAACTTCATGTCATTAATGCGTAAAGAAATCGATAAAGAAGCGAAAGCCCTTGGCGGCATTGAGTTATTAATGAATGACTCTCAAAATGCACAATCTATTCAAAACGACCAAGTAGATGGTTTGCTTTCTAAAGGTGTAAAAGCCCTAGCCATTAACTTAGTAGACCCAGCTGCAGCGTCAACTGTTATCAACAAAGCGAAACAAGATGACATTCCTGTTGTTTTCTTCAATAAAGATCCTGGTGCAAAAGCTATCGGTAGCTATGAGCACGCTTACTATGTTGGTACCGACCCGAAAGAATCAGGCTTAATCCAAGGTGATTTAATTGCAAAACAATGGAAAGCAATGCCAGCCTTAGACTTAAATAAAGACGGTAAAATCCAATATGTATTATTAAAAGGTGAACCGGGTCACCCAGATGCTGAAGCACGTACTAAATATGTGATTGAGCAATTAAATGCTAAAGGTATTCCAACCGAGCAATTATTTATTGATACCGGTATGTGGGATGCAGCTATGGCAAAAGATAAAGTGGATGCATGGTTATCTAGCTCTAAAGCTAACGAAATTGAAATGATCATTTCAAACAATGACGGGATGGCGTTAGGTGCGTTAGAAGCAACCAAAGCACACGGTAAAAAATTACCAATCTTTGGTGTGGATGCATTACCAGAAGTACTTCAATTAATTAAGAAAGGCGAAATTGCTGGTACTGTGTTAAACGATGGTGTTAACCAAGGTAAAGCAGTTGTTCAACTTTCAGCAAACCTTGCTAACGGTAAAGCAGCAACAGAAGGTACAAAATGGAAATTAGAAAACCGTGTTGTACGTATTCCTTATGTTGGTGTGGATAAAGATAACCTAAGTGAATTCTTAAAATAAGAAAATCTATTGCTTTTCTTTAATTTTAGGGGGAAAGGAAACCCAAATTCCCTTTCCCCCTTTTTGATGAGGTTGGATATGACAACTCAAACCCAAGACAGTGATGTACTACTGACGATGACGGATGTCAGTAAGTCTTTCCCCGGTGTAAAAGCCCTTGATCACGCCAATCTAACAGTTCGTTCTCACTCTGTTCACGCCTTAATGGGCGAAAACGGGGCGGGTAAATCGACATTATTAAAATGCCTCTTCGGAATTTATGCAAAAGACGAAGGTGAAATTTTATTCTTAGGCAAACCTGTTGATTTTAAAACATCAAAAGAAGCCCTTGAAAATGGGATTTCAATGGTTCACCAAGAACTTAACTTGGTGCGTCAAACCAGTGTAATGGATAACTTATGGTTGGGTCGTTACCCACTTAAAGGTCCTTTTGTGGATCACGCCAAAATGTATCGTGATACCAAAGCGATTTTCGATGAATTGGACATTGATGTTGATCCAAGAGAAAAAGTGGCCAAACTTTCCGTTTCACAAATGCAGATGATCGAAATTGCGAAAGCGTTCTCTTATAACGCTAAAATCGTAATTATGGATGAGCCAACATCCTCACTTTCAGAAAAAGAAGTGGAACATCTTTTCAAAATTATTCAAAAATTAAAAGATCGCGGTTGTGGCATTATTTATATTTCACACAAAATGGATGAAATCTTCAAAATTTGTGATGAAATCACCATTCTTCGTGATGGTAAATGGATCAATACCGTTCAAGTTAAAGGCACCACCATGGAAGAAATTGTTTCAATGATGGTAGGTCGTGAATTAACACAACGTTTCCCAGAAAAAACAAACGTACCAAAAGAAATTACGCTTGAAGTGGAACATTTAACAGCGGTAAACCAACCGTCTATTCAAGATGTTTCCTTTAATTTACGTAAAGGTGAAATTTTAGGTATTGCGGGTCTTGTTGGTGCAAAACGAACCGATATTGTGGAAGCCATTTTTGGTGTCCGCGAATTAAAAGAAGGGACGATCAAGCTCAACGGAAAAATCGTGAAAAATCATACCGCACTTGAGGCGATTAACCACGGTTTTGCTTTAGTAACTGAAGAACGTCGCTCAACCGGGATTTATTCAAACCTAAGTATTGAATTCAACTCTTTGATTTCAAATATGAAATCTTACCTCACTCCTTGGAAATTGCTCAGCAATAAAAAAATGGCAAGCGATACACAGTGGGTGATTGATGCGATGAACGTTAAAACCCCTTCTCACAAAACAACGATTGGCTCGCTTTCTGGTGGTAACCAACAAAAAGTGATTATCGGCCGTTGGCTTTTAACCCAACCAGATATCTTAATGCTCGACGAACCAACTCGTGGTATTGATATTGGGGCAAAATTTGAAATTTATCAGCTCATTCAAGAACTCGCTAAAAAAGATAAAGGCATCATCATGATTTCATCAGAAATGCCGGAATTATTAGGCGTAACAGACCGAATTTTGGTCATGAGTAATGGTCGTGTTGCAGGCATCGTTGAAACAGCAAAAACGTCTCAAGAAGAAATTTTGCAACTTGCCGCAAAATATTTATAAATCATAAAGGAACAAATTATGAGTGCCTTACAAAAAAATAAATCATTCGATTTCTTAAAACAAAATGCGATTTATTTTGTGTTGTTGATTTTACTTGGCATCATCATCGCACAAGATCCAACATTCTTGAATGTTCGCAACTTTAGTAACATTTTAACTCAATCATCTGTCCGTCTCATTATCGCCCTAGGTGTTGCAGGCTTGCTTATCACTCAAGGTACCGACTTGTCAGCCGGTCGCCAAGTAGGTTTAGCCGCGGTTATTTCTGCTACCCTCTTACAGTCAATGGAAAACATGAATCGCGTGTTCCCTGATTTAGGTGAAATTCCGATTCCAGTGGTTATCCTTACGGTTTGTGCGGTAGGTGCCGTAATCGGCTTAGTGAATGGTTTAGTTATCGCTTATCTCAATGTAACCCCGTTCATTGCAACAATGGGTACCATGATCATCGTTTACGGTTTCAACTCACTTTATTATGATGGCGTAGGTGGCTCACCAATTGCGGGGTTCAGCGAATCTTTCTCTAACTTCGCACAAGGCTTCTTCAGACTAGGTTCATTCAAATTATCTTACATTACTATTTATGCGGCAATTTGTGCATTCTTAGTATGGGTAATGTGGAATAAAACACGCTTCGGTAAAAATATCTTTGCTATCGGTGGTAACCCTGAAGCAGCAAAAGTATCTGGCGTAAACGTAGCGCGTAACCTTGTTGTGATTTACATGATTGCAGGTATGTTCTATGCATTCGGTGGTATGTTAGAAGCAGGCCGTATCGGTAGTGCAACCAACAACCTCGGCTTCATGTATGAATTAGATGCGATTGCTGCCTGCGTGGTAGGTGGTGTATCTTTCGCAGGTGGTGTGGGTACTGTTATCGGTGTTATCACGGGTGTTATCATCTTCACCGTTATTAACTACGGTTTAACTTATATCGGTGTAAACCCTTACTGGCAATATATCATTAAAGGTAGCATTATCATCCTCGCGGTGGCTATTGACTCTTTGAAATACGCAAAGAAAAAATAATTAAAAACAACGATAAAAATAACCGCACTTTAGTAATAAAGTGCGGTTTATATTTAGGATTTAAAATGTCAAACAGCGTAACTAAAGATAATTTGACTGTCAGTTTCAGTACTGACTGGTTTACTCATAATATCCCTTCTCTATCCTATATTTTTGAACAATTTACGCCTAAAAGAATCTTAGAAATTGGCTCATTTGAAGGGCGTTCAACTCATTTTTTTACTGAGGAAATGCTTAAATACCATAATGAAATAGAGATTCATTGTATTGATTCTTGGGAAGGTGGATTAGAGCATCAAGGAAAGTGGGATATGGGTTCTATTGAGCAATCTTTTAATGAGAATATTCAAACATTAATGATTTATGCCAAACAATGCGGAAAATCCCTTAACATTATCAAACATAAAGGATATTCCCATACTAAAATGATTGAACTATTAGCAAAAGGCGAAGCTGGAAAATTTGATTTTATCTATGTAGATGGTTCTCATGAAGCCCCAGATGTACTATTTGATGCTATTTTGGCCCATAAATTAGTAAAAAATAATGGTATTATTGCTTTTGATGACTATTTATGGAGTCCAGAAGAAAATGGAAAACAAAACTACTACCACTTAGTAAAACCTGCTGTTGATGCTTATGTCAATATCTATCAGCAAAAACTCCATGTTTTACAAATGTTGCCAGTTTACCAACTTTATATACAAAAACTATCAGATTAACTAATTAAAAAGATAATAAGCCTGTGTAATCAGGCTTATTCGTATTCATCTAACCATTTCAATAAAATTGCTTCGAGAATACTCTCGTTAGATTTCATTGGATCATCATCAAAACCGTCTAGTTCACAAATCCATTTATGTAAATCCGTGAAACGTACCGTTTTAGGATCTAAATCTGGATTACGATCATACAGCTCTTCTGCAATAAGTTGGGCATCAGTCCATTTCATTAGTGAGCCGCCTCATTCGCATGGTTAATATTATATTTAGGGATTTCCACCACTAAATCTTCATTCCCCACGACACATTGGCAAGAAAGGCGGCTATCCATTTCTAAGCCCCATGCTTTATCTAACATGTCTTCTTCTTGATCGGTAGCTTCATTTAATGAATCAAACCCTTCACGAATGACTACATGGCATGTTGTACAAGCACAAGAACCATCGCAAGCATGATGAATTTCCACACCCGCATTATGTGCCACTTCTAATAAGTTGTCGCCTGCTGCTGCATCAACCACCATACCCTCTGGACAGAATTCTTCATTCGGTAAAAAAATCACTTTTGGCATATTACTTTCCTCAATATAAAAAACTCGTTAATTTATAACCGCACTTTATTGCTCAATATCTGATACAGATTTACCTGCCAGCGCTTGATTAATGGATTTATTCATTCGTCTTGCCGCAAATTCTTGAGTTGCCACATCAAGGTCTTTAATGCCCTGCGCAATAGCATGACGATCTGTACCCTCTTTTACATCCATTAATTGTTTCAATGCATTTTCAATTTGGCGGAATTCAGTTTCGGTTAATAAGTCTGCCCCATCTTGCTGTAATGCCACAATCACGCTTTCAATCACACGGTCAGCCTCAACACGTTGTTCAGCTAATTCACGAGCTTGCATATCATCTTGTGCATTATCAAAAGAAGCTTTAATCATTGCCGTCACTTCTTCATCCGTTAAACCATAAGAAGGCTTAATTTGAATTGATGCTTGGACTTTAGTGGATTTTTCCATGGCGGTCACACTTAATAAACCATCCGCATCCACTTGATAAGTCACACGAATATGTGCAGCACCTGCCACCATTGGTGGAATACCACGCAACGTAAAACGACCTAAAGAACGGCAATCATCCACTAACTCACGCTCCCCTTGTACCACATGGACCGTCATCGCAGTTTGACCATCTTTAAAGGTGGTAAATTCTTGTGCACGAGCCACTGGAATCGTGGTGTTACGTGGAATAATTTTCTCCACTAAACCGCCCATGGTTTCAATGCCTAAGGAAAGCGGCACAACATCGAGTAACAACATATCACTGTCATTTTTGTTGCCCACTAAAATATCCGCTTGAATTGCCGCACCTAGTGCTACTACTTTATCTGGGTCGATAGAGGTTAATGGCGTTTTACCGAAGAACTCGCCTACTTGCTCACGTACGTAAGGCACGCGAGTTGAGCCTCCAACCATGACGACTTCTTGCACATCTTCAGCTTCAACATTCGCATCTTTCAATGCTCGACGACAGGTTAATAAAGAACGTTTTACCAATGAGTGGATTAATTCATTGAATTGCTCACGACTTAACTCACCTTCAAATTCGCGCCAAGAAATGACCGCACTTTGCTCACTCGTTAAAGCAATTTTAGTCTGAGTCGCTAAGCTTAAAAGCTCACGCTGCTCATTTACATTTTGTGGTTGAATACCCGTTTGTTCAATAATCCAATCGGCAATTAAATGGTCAAAATCATCACCACCTAAGGCAGTATCTCCACCTGTTGCTAAGACTTCAAATACACCTTTAGACAAGCGTAAAATCGAGATATCAAAGGTACCCCCACCTAAGTCATAAACAGCGATGACGCCTTCTTTTCCGCTATCTAAGCCATAAGCGACTGCTGCTGCAGTGGGTTCATTTAATAAACGTAATACATTCAACCCTGCAAGGCGTGCTGCATCTTTCGTACTTTGGCGTTGAGCATCATCAAAATAAGCAGGTACGGTAATCACCACACCAGAAAGCTCACCTGCAAGGCGTTGTTCTGCAATATGATTTAAACGAGATAAAATATCTGCAGAGACTTCAATCGGGCTTTTTTTTCCTTGATGCGTGACCAATAATGGCAACCCATTTTCACTTGCTACAAATTCATACGGCAAATTGGTATAACGAGCTTGCACATCACCAAGGCTACGTCCAATCAGACGCTTCACAGAAATAATCGTATTTTTAGGATCGACTGTTGCTTTTGCAAATGCTTCAGTACCAACAAGTTTTTCATTTTCACCATAATAAACGACTGAAGGCACAAGGCTTCTATCTTGTTCATCATTTAAAATGGTGGCTTGACCGCTACGCACAGCGGCAACTAAAGAATTCGTTGTACCTAAATCAATTCCTACTGCAAGACGATGTTGATGTGGTGCAGCCGTTTGTCCTGGCTCTGCAATTTGGAGTAATGCCATATCTCTTTTTATCTCTAATAATTAATTCGTTAAAGGCTGGTTATGCCACTGAATAAGCTTGTGCAAATTTATCTTGTTCGGTGAAACTTGCGTTGTAATGGGTTTCTATGTTGACTTCGCGTCGTTCACGCTGATTAATATCAGTCGTCTTATCTTCTGCAAGCTCTGGTGTAAAAACAATCATGTGGTTGCCATCAAGTTGTTTTACATCTTCTTGCCAATTTTGCCAGAACAGATTTTGGTAAAATGCTTCAATGTCACCATTTAATGCCCAAGCTAAGAAATCCGTATAGGTAAAATTTAAATCATGCCAAGTTAAGTCTTTCGGTGAAAAATAGTAAATCTTGCCGAGATTATCCCCTAAAGAACCACCATTTAAGGCAAAATACCCCCCAATGACATCATCTGCAACGAGCAAATATTTCGGTTTATCACCTGATTGATTAAAGGATTTGCTGAAATTCCAGTCCATTAAGCCACGTGGTAATTTAAAATTACCTGAACCCAATATACGCAACCAACCATGATGGATTAAGATGCCACCGGTTTCATAAATCACCGCGCCCATCGGAGAAGAAGTAGGCATTTGCATGGTGAAAAGCTCACGTTCAGCACTGGATTGATCTTTTTTAATCACTTCACAATGATTACGAGCACGCTCAATCCATTGGAAAATGGTTCCCCAAGCAGATTTTGAGGCATCAGTCAGTTGTTCTAAAGTTTGCATAATCGAATTTCATCAGTATGAGGGGCTGCTGCCCATTTATCAATAGCGAAAAGGGCGTATTAAACGCCCTCAAGATTATAATTCAAATAGACGTTCTTCTACTTGGCTAATTTCATCCGCCAATTTTTTTAGAAAACGTAATTTATCGCAGAACTGTGCAGCAGTTGGCCATTGTTGCTCATTAAGCTGTGCTTCAAGTGCGGTCAACATTTCTTTTGTTTCTTTTTTGACGCGTTTTGCAAAGGATTCTAGTGCATTTTCATCTTGACTTTGCTCTATGTTTTCGAGCTCTTCTCGCCATTCTAATTGCTGCATTAAAAATGTGACATCTTGCGTACTTTTTTGCTCTAAATCCTCTGTTTTCCCTGTATTTAACGCAATAATCGCTTCCGCACGCAAAATTGGGTCTTTCAAGGTTTTTAATGCATCATTAACTTCTGTGGATTTTTGCATTGCAATGCGTTGTTCTTGCGCATCTGCCGTAACAAAATTATCCGGATGCAAACTCTTTTGAAGCACTAAATAGCGTTCAGACAAAAGCGCTTGATCAACATTGAAAGCAATGGGCAAATCAAAAATAGCAAAAGGATTTGTCATCTTTATTCCTTAAACATGGAAACTTTCACCACACCCACATGATTCTTTCACATTTGGATTGTTATATTTAAAGCCTTCGTTCAAGCCTTCTTTGACATAATCTAGCTCAATACCATCTAAATAAACCAAGCTTTTTGGATCGACTACCACTTTCACGCCATGCTGCTCAAAAACAAGATCGTCATCATTGAGCACATCAACGAATTCAAGCACATAGCCTAAACCCGAACAACCTGATGTTTTCACACCTAAGCGTAAACCGATGCCTTTTCCACGATTTTCAAGAAAAGTACGAACTCGTTGTGCCGCTTTTTCAGTGAGTGTTATAGACATATTCTGATCCTTAAATTGATAAAGTGCGGTTATTTTCAACCGCACTTTGATTACTTACCTTGTTTATTTTTATAGTCAGCAATAGCGGCTTTAATTGCATCTTCTGCTAAAATTGAGCAGTGAACTTTTACCGGTGGTAATTCAAGTTCTTCCGCAATTTGGCTGTTTTTAATTGCGCCCGCTTCATCTAAAGATTTGCCTTTTACCCATTCGGTAATTAAAGAGCTAGAAGCGATCGCAGAACCACAACCATAAGTTTTGAATTTTGCATCTTCAATAATGCCACTATCATTTACTTTAATTTGTAACTGCATAACATCACCACAAGCTGGCGCGCCCACCATGCCGGTTCCCACAGAATTATCTTTTTTGTCCATTGAACCAACATTGCGTGGATTTTCGTAATGATCGATAACTTTTTCGCTGTATGCCATATTATTTTCCTTTCCTAAATAAGTTGCTATCAGGCGGTCAAGCCGCCTTGAAAATTAGTGGGCAGCCCACTCAATAGTGTTTAAATCAATACCTTCTTTGAACATATCCCAAAGTGGCGATAATTCACGAAGTTTCGCTACTGCACCATGCATTAAATTAATGGTGTAATCAATTTCTTCTTCAGTGGTCCAACGACCAAGCGTGAAACGAATTGAGCTATGTGCTAATTCATCATTACGACCTAATGCACGTAATACATAAGATGGCTCTAAACTTGCAGACGTACAAGCGGAACCAGAAGATACTGCAATATCACGTAATGCCATCATTAATGACTCACCTTCAACATAGTTAAAGCTGATGTTCAAATTATTCGCTACGCGGTGTTCCATTGAACCATTTACATAGGTTTCTTCAATATCTTTAAGACCATTGTATAAACGATCGCGTAAAGCACGAATACGTGGAATTTCAGTATCCATTTCTTCTTTTGCAATGCGATAAGCTTCACCCATACCAACGATTTGGTGTACCGGTAATGTTCCTGAACGCATACCACGCTCGTGACCACCACCATGGATAATCGCTTCTAAACGAACACGCGGTTTACGGCAAACATATAATGCGCCAATCCCTTTTGGTCCGTACAATTTGTGGCTAGACATTGACATTAAATCAACCTGTAATTCCGCAAGATTGATTTCGACTTTACCGACACTTTGTGTTGCATCTACGTGGAAAATGGTTTTGTTTGCACGGCAAAGCTCACCAATTGCTTTAATATCTTGAATCACGCCAATCTCATTATTCACATGCATAATTGACACAACAATTGTGTCTGGACGCAATGCCGCTTTAAATTTCTCAAGATCGATTAAACCATCTTCTTCAGGATCTAAATAGGTGACTTCAAAGCCTTCACGCTCTAACTGACGGCAAGTATCCAATACGGCTTTGTGTTCAGTTTTGCAAGTAATAATGTGCTTACCTTTTGTTTGATAAAAGTGCGCTGCACCTTTAATTGCAAGGTTATCTGCTTCTGTTGCGCCAGAAGTAAATACGATCTCACGTGAGTCTGCACCAATCAAATCCGCAATTTGATTACGTGCAATATCAACAGCTTCTTCAGCTTGCCAGCCAAACTTATGTGAACGAGATGCTGGATTACCGAATACTCCATCAATGGTTAAATATTCCATCATTTTTTTAGCTACACGTTCATCCACTGGACATGTTGCTGCATAATCTAAATAAATTGGTAATTTCATTTTCACTCCTAAATAACTACTAAAAATGCTATCAATTTGACCGCACTTTAATCTACTTTCCCATTATTGGTTGACTACAATTAAGTCATCAAAATCTTTGTGAGCTTTATGCTTCCCTGCTTTTTTCTCTACAAGCTCAGCTAATGTAATCTCATCTAAAAAATCAGAAATGCGATCACTTAAATCTTGCCATAAAGTATGAGTTAAACACTCCACTCCACCTTTGCAATTTCCTTTACCAAGGCATCTTGTCACATTAATGTTCTCATTTACGGCAGAGATCACCATACCAATAGAAATTTGATCGGCTGACAATGCTAAACGATAGCCACCACCTGGGCCACGAACGCTTTTTACTAATCCACCACGACGCAATTTTGCAAATAATTGCTCAAGATAAGAAAGTGAAATATTTTGACGTTCTGAGATATCCGCTAAACAAACAGGGTTTGTTCCTGCATGTAATGCGATATCTAAAATTGCGGTAACCGCATATCGTCCTTTAGATGTTAGTTTCATAAAGCATCCCTATAAATTGCCATCTAGGTAGTTTACCTATCTGACTATGATAGTCAATTTTACTCTTTTTGCAGATTAAGGCGTTTTTCAATCGCACTTAACATTCCTCGCAAAATATTTAATTCATTTTTTTCTAGAGAAGAACGGTTATAAAGTCGTCTTAACTTTTGCATAACCCCTTGATTTTGAATAAAACCAAGAGACAGATACACCTGTTCCGTATGAGCAAAAAAATACTCCATTTCTTGTGCTGTTGGATAGATATCTTCTATCATTGAAAGTGCATTTTCCGTTTTATCTTTCGCTAAAAATGCCATTCGCATTTCATAACTTACCAACTGTACTGCCATCGCTAAATTGAGCGAAGAATATTCAGGGTTAGCAGGGATATTTAAATGATAATGACATTTAAGTAATTCTTCATTTGTGAGTCCAACACGCTCACGACCGAACACGATCGCTACTTGCCCTTGATGTGCACTGGCTTTCTCTGCACACTTTCTTGGGTCAATCAGCGTGCTCTGTAAATGACGTAATCTTGCACTCGTACCAATCACTAATGAGCAATCTTCTATTGCTTGTTCAAAAGTATCAACAATGTGGGCATTACGCATGACATCATCAGCGCCTGCTGCTAATGCAATAGATTGCTCATCCACTGATTTTGGTGAGACCAAATAAAGATTGGATAATCCCATTGTTTTCATCGCACGCGCTGCTGAACCGATGTTCCCACTATGTGATGTTTCAACCAAAACAATTCGAATATTTTGTAACATTTTATGCCCGACTTAAATTTGTGGATATTCTACCATAATAACCGCTAAATATAGTCAAGAATTTAAAAAAATTTTTACTTTTTTATAAATTTATTAACACATGGAAAGAAAATGTGATTGGTGGGCTGTGAGAGACTCGAACTCTCGACCGACGGATTAAGAGTCCGCTGCTCTACCAACTGAGCTAACAACCCAACCGGTTAAATAATGATCTGTAAAATAGATGGTGGGTCGTGAAGGATTCGAACCTTCGACCAACGGATTAAAAGTCCGCTGCTCTACCGACTGAGCTAACGACCCATTTGGGAATTCTTCGAAATAAAAGTGGTGGGTCGTGAAGGATTCGAACCTTCGACCAACGGATTAAAAGTCCGCTGCTCTACCGACTGAGCTAACGACCCACATCATTTCGTAACAGGTGCGTATATTACCGATTTTATTTTCTGACGCAAGAAAAATCTGAAGAAATTGTGTTAATTGTGTGAATACTCGTCAATTTCTGCCAATATCTTAGAACAAATAAAAAAGGAGAGTATTTCTACTCTCCCTTCTTCTAAGAATCAAAATTCTCTAAAAATATTAGTATGCTAACACTGCACGACGGTTTTTAGAGTATGCCGCTTCATCGTGACCTAACACTGCAGGTTTTTCTTCACCGTAAGAAACAGTTGATACTTTACCAGCATCAACACCTTTACCAGCTAAGAAACCTTTAACTGCATCAGCACGACGTTGACCTAAAGCGATGTTGTACTCTGGAGTACCACGTTCGTCAGTGTTACCTTCAACAACAACTTTAGAAGCTGGAGTTGCATTTAAGTATGCAGCGTGAGCATCTAAGATTTGAACGTATTCACCTTCGATGTTGAATTTGTCGAAACCGAAGTAAACGGTGTTGTAACGTTGTTGAAGATCTTCAACAGAGTAACCACCGAAAGTTTGACCGTTGTTAGCACCGTTGCCTGCTGCATCGTTGTTTGATGAGCTACATGCTGCTAATGCAGCTACTGAACCAGCAACTAATAATGATTTAACAAATTTGTTCATTAGATTTCTCCTCAATGAGTTTTTTATTTAGTCAAGTATGGAGACCAAGCTGGAAATTTCACTTGGCCATTACTTCCTGGAAGACTCGCTTTAAAGCGACCATCTGCAGAAACTAATTGTAACACCTTTCCTAGCCCTTGTGTAGAGCTGTAAATAATCATGATACCGTTAGGAGAAATACTTGGGCTTTCACCTAAGAAAGATGTACTTAATACTTCAGAACTACCGCTGGTGAGATCTTGTTTCACCACGTTGTTATTACCGTTGATCATTACAAGTGTTTTACCATCACTACTGATTTGCGCACTACCGCGACCGCCAACTGGTGATGCACCACCACCGCTTGCACTCATTCGATAAACTTGTGGTGAACCACCTCTATCTGAAGTAAAGAGAATTGAGCTACCATCTGGAGACCATGATGGTTCCGTATTATTACCCGCACCGCGAGTTAATTGAGTAGGGGTACCGCCATTTGAGCCCATTACATAGATGTTTAATAAACCATCTTGTGAAGAAGCAAATGCGAGTTTTGAACCGTCTGGAGAGAATGCTGGCGCACCATTATGCCCTGGGAAAGAAGCTACTACTTTACGAGAACCTGAACCTAAGTCTTGTACAACAAGTTGTGATTTTTTGTTCTCAAAAGATACATACGCTAAACGTTTACCATCTGGAGACCAAGCTGGAGACATAATTGGTTGTGAGCTACGATTAACGATAAATTGGTTATAACCATCATAATCAGCGACACGAACTTCATAAGGTTGTGAGCCACCATTTTTTTGCACCACGTAAGCGATACGTGTTCTGAATGCACCACGAATACCAGTTAATTTTTCAAATACTTCATCACTCACGGTATGTGCACCATAACGTAACCATTTATTTGTTACTGTATAGCTATTTTGCGCAAGTACCGCACCTGGTGTACCTGATGCACCTACAGTATCAACTAATTGGTAAGAAATGTTATAACCGCTACCCGTTGAAGTCACTTGACCTACAACAACAGCATCAATACCTAAAGCTGTCCAAGCTTCTGGTTTCACTTCAGCTGCAGTTGTTGGTTGTTGTGGCATTTGGCTTACTGGAATTGGGTTAAATTTACCACTATTACGTAAGTCATCTGCAACAATTTGACCAATATTTTCAGGTGCAGAACCTGCGAAAGGAACAACTGCGATAGGACGAGCGCCATCAACACCTTCATCAATCACAATTCGAACTTCATCTTCTGCCATTGCTGTGCTTGCAAACGCAAACATCACCACAAATAGCCCCATAACACGTTTGATCAATTTCATTTAATCACCTTATTTTAACGTTGTTACTTTCCTAAAACCAATTATCGAGCATTGATATCAAAGTCGATAGTCGGCGCTTTATATTTCTCATAAATAGCATCAGATGGTGCTGCTGGAACTTTTTTCGTTCTAGCTACCGCACTTAATGCTGCAGTACAAATATCATCTGGTCCAGAAACGCGCTGGTAGCCTAAAATCGTACCATCTCGACCGAGCTGAATTTTAATGCTACAAACTTTACCAGCAAAGCTTGGGTCTTTTAAGAAACGGCGTTGAATTTCACGTTTAATAACACCCGCATATTGATCACCAACTTTACCACCATCTCCAGCACCAAGTCCTGCACCACTACCTTGTGTACCGCCTTTATTCGCATTACCACCTTTAGATGCGCTACCACCACCGATGTCACCACCGTTCATGAAATCATCTAAAGCTGCTTGATCCGCTTTACGTTTTGCTGCATCTGCTTTGGCTTTAGCATCAGCCTTCGCTTTAGCTTCTGCATCCGCTTTAGCTTTTGCTTCTGCCTTGGCTTTTGCTTCAGCCTCCGCTTTCGCTTTGGCATCAGCCTCGGCTTTCGCTTTCGCCTTAGCATCTGCTTCTGCTTTAGCCTTGGCATCAGCCTCAGCTTTTGCCTTCGCTTTTGCTTCAGCTTCTGCTTTAGCTTTCGCCTCAGCCTTGGCTTTAGCATCTGCTTCTGCTTTTTCTTTCGCTTTTTGAGCTTCAGCTTGTGCCTTCGCTTTTGCCTCTTCTTCAGCCTGTTTAGCTGCTGCAGCTAAACGTTTTGCCTCGGCTTCTGCTTTCAACTTCGCTGCCTCTGCAGCTTGTTTTGCTTTTGCTTCTTCAGCTTGTTTCTGTTTTTCTAACGCCTCTTGACGAGCAAGCTCTTGCTGCTGTTTTTGCTTTTGCTTTTCAATTTCTTGCTGCTTTTGTTTTTCAAGTTCTTTTTGACGTTGAATTTCCTGCTGATGCTTAATCTCTTCTTGTTTCGCAATTTCTTGCTGATTTGGTTCAGGTTCAGGCTCTGGTTTCTTCTCTTCGACTACAGGTTCTGGTTTTTTCTGTTTATCAGTTTGACCTTTCTTCTGTTGTTGAATACGTCCCCATTCCTGTGCTGCACTGCCAGTATCGACCATCACAGCTCCCATGGCATCACCTTCACCTTCTCCACCACCCATTATTTCAACGGTTTGATAAAGAGAGCTCCAAATCAACAAAGCAAACAATGCAAGGTGCATCGCAATAGAGATGACAAACTCATTTGCACGTTTTTTTCGTCGATTATTCTGCACGGTTTTACCTACTTACTCTTAAATTGGGTTGGTCATTAAACCCACAGACTTAATGCCGGCAAGATGTAGTAAATTCAGTGCTTTAATCACTTCTTCATAAGGTACATCTTTTGCTCCGCCCACTAAGAACATTGTGTTATTGTCTTTATCAAATTCTTGTTTTGATAATTGGGTTACCATTTCTTCGTTAAGGCCTTCTTGGCGTTGACCACCAATCGAAATCGAATATTGCCCTACACCCGCTACTTCTAAGATAACCGGTGTTTTATCTTCATTTGATACATTTTGACTTTGCACCGAATCAGGGAGTTCCACTTGAACGCTCTGACTGATAATCGGCGCGGTTGCCATAAAAATTAACACTAAAACTAAAAGAACATCGAGAAATGGCACGATGTTAATTTCAGATTTAATGTCTTTACGCTGACGACGAGCCATAATTTCCTCTAAAACTTCCTAAAATCCACCGCACTTTTCATCTTATTTATTAAGTGCGGTCAATTTTTCATTGATTTTTAATGGTGCGCTTTACCAAAAGCTTGACGATGTAAAATTGTGGTGAATTCATCAATGAAGTTACCATAATTTTGTTCAATCGCATTTACACGTAAGCTTAAACGGTTATACGCCATTACAGCAGGAATCGCCGCAAACAAACCGATTGCGGTTGCGATCAAGGCTTCTGCGATACCTGGAGCAACCATTTGTAATGTTGCTTGTTTCGCACCACTTAATGCCATAAATGCGTGCATGATCCCCCAAACAGTACCAAATAAACCGATATATGGACTTACAGAAGCAACTGTTGCTAAGAAAGGTACACGGCTTTCAAGCGCTTCTACTTCACGATTCATCGCAAGGTTCATTGCACGAGTCGTACCTTTGATAATTGCTTCTGGCGCATCTGCATTCACTTGTTTTAAGCGAGAGAATTCTTTAAAGCCGACAAAGAAAATTTGTTCGCTACCCGTTAATACTTCACGACGATTAGATAAACCATCATAAAGTTTATTTAAATCTTCACCAGACCAGAAACGATCTTCAAAAGTGTTCGCTTCTTTTAACGCACTCGTCAAAATACGGCTACGTTGAATGATGATTGCCCAAGAAATAATTGAGAACGAAATTAAAATCACAATTACAAGTTGAACAACGATACTCGCTTTTAGAAAAAGATCTAAAAAGTTCAATTCTGCAGTCATTGCATACTCCGAAAAGTTATTTACTTTAAAAATGCCGCTTTTAATTCTTCAGGAATTGCGACAGGTTTCATTTTGCCTAGATCAACACTAGCTACCTTAATAGTAGCCTTCGATAACACCACTGTCTCACGAACTAACCGCTGTTCAAAGAGAATTGTTGCTCCTTTCACGGCCGTCATTTCAGTTTCAACAATAAGATAATCATCCAATTTTGCCGGAATACAATAGTCAATAGACATGGTCTTGACCACAAAAGCTAATTGTTGTTCCTGCAATAATGATTGTTGGGAAAAATTAAGCGTTCTTAAATATTCAGTTCGCGCACGTTCAAAAAAATGTAAGTAACGTGCGTGATACACTACTCCGCCTGCATCCGTGTCCTCATAATAGACACGAACCGGAAAGGTAAAACATTGGTTATTCAAAATAATGCTCAAATTATCAGCCATAACAAGCCGCTTATTTTAGAACCTGTTCATTAGATGTGCAAGATCCAAATAATAATATTTGTCTATCGTTCTTATAAAAACCAATGCTGGACAATGGCAATTATTGTGGTGAAATAACCAGTAAAGGGCAAGAAAACGAGCTGCCATATTGCTCGACGAATTTCAAATCCGATACCGTGGATCCACAAATTAATCAATCCCAAAAAAATCGCAAGAATCCAAACTGGATGTGCTGTTCGAAGTGCGGTCGAAAATTGATTTAAATTTAAAAAGAAAGCCACGGTTAAAAATAACGCCAAAATAAACGAAAGGGTTCGCAAGGAACCCTTATTACTTAATTGATAGAGTGAATTAATCATCATTACTCGTCAAATTTACCTGACTTTTCTTTACCAATAGTTAATTTAGCACTCACCATAACTGCAGCCAACACACCCACTACCCAAATTACGTATAACATATTGTTTCTCCTTAGTATAATGAGTTTTTGTTGTCTTCAACAAAGCTTTCATCCAAACGACCAAACATTTTGTAGTATGACCAAATGGTGTAAAGCAATGAGATGGTAACGAATACTAATGCCAAGTAGAACATTAAGGTTAATGTTAATTCACTTGACGTTGCATCCCACATTAACAAACTTTGTTCTGGATGAGTACTTGAAGGCATTACAAATGGGAACATTGATACTGCCGCAGTAATAATCACACCAGCCATTGTTAATACAGAGAAGAAGAATGCAAAACCACAACGATTTGCTTTAGATGCAATCACATTTAATAATGCACCAACCACAGCTAATGCTGGGAATGCCCATAAAGCTGGATTTTCATTGAAGTTTTTGAACCATGCACCTGCTTCAACTGCCACTTGTTTACCTGAAGCTGGCGCTGATGCTGCAAAGTGATCTACCGCGCTAGTCACCACATAACCGTCTTTGAAAGAAAGCCACACACCTGCAAGCACAAAAGTAATTAATATCACTAATGCACCGATTTGTGTAATTGCTCTTGCACGATCACGCAATGCAGCAGTGGTTTTCATTTGTAACCAGTTCGCACCGTGAGTCACTAACATTGCAAGACTTAACACACCACAAAGTAATGCGAATGGGTTTAATAATGCAAAGAAAGAACCTGTGTAAGTTGCTTGTGAAAGCTCATTTAATTCGAATGGCACACCTTGTAATAAATTACCAAATGCTACACCGAATACTAATGCAGGTACAAAACCACCCGCAAATAAGCCCCAATCCCACACAGCACGCCATGTTGGATTATCAATTTTCGCACGATATTCAAAACCGATTGGACGGAAGAATAACGCTGCTAACACGAGGAATAAGGCAATATAGAAGCCTGAAAACGCCACAGAGTAAACAATCGGCCATGCCGCAAAGATTGCACCACCAGCAGTTAATAACCAAACTTGGTTACCATCCCAGTGTGGAGCAATAGAGTTAATCATAATTCGTTTTTCTACTTCTTTCTTACCTGCTACTGGTAAAAGTGCGGTCACACCCATATCGAATCCATCTGTTACAGCGAAACCGATAAGCAATACAACAACTAGCACCCACCAAATAATACGTAGAATTTCATAATCAAGCATAATCCATCTCCTGCTTATTTAGATGATTGCTCAAAATAGTATTTGCCGGTTTTCAATGCACTTGGACCTAAACGTGCATATTTAAACATCAAATACATTTCCGCAATAATGAAGAAGAAGTAAAGTACACAAATTAAACCGATAGAGAACCATAAGTCACCTACACTCAAGTTAGAGGCAGACACACCCACCGGTAATACTTCATAAATCGCCCATGGTTGACGACCAAATTCAGCTAAGAACCAACCAAATTCAATCGCTAAGAATGGCAATGGAATACTCCAAAGCAATGCTTTAAGTAATAAGCGAGAAGAAGTCACTTTGTTACGTAAATTCTGAACAAATGCACCGAAAGCTAATAAGATAATTAAACCACCAGCCGCTAACATACCACGGAATGCCCAGAAGTTAGGACCTACGTTTGGAATAGTATCACGTGCTGCTTGTTTAATTTGTTCATCCGTTGCATCAACAACTTTATCTGTGTAACGTTTTAATAATAAACCGAAACCTAAATCACCTTTGACTTCATCAAATTTTGCTTTAGTTTCTGGATTTACTTGACCTGCTGATTTTTTCTCTGCTTTTAATTGCGTGAATAAATCATAAGCAACCATACCATTACGAACACGACCTTCATTTTTCGCTTGAATATCTTTCAAACCAACAATTTCAGTGTCTAAAGAACGAGTTGCAATTAAACCACCTAAGTAAGGGATTTCAATTGCAAAATCATTTTTCATTTCAGCGGTATTTGGAATCGCAACTGGATGAAATGGTGCTGGAGCTGCATGAGTATCAAACTCAGCTTCCATAGCAGCCAATTTCACAGGTTGCGCTTTACCGATGTCATAACCTGATTCATCACCCATAATTAATACAGCTGATGCAGCAATAAAACCAAAGGTTGCCGCTACAGAGAATGAACGTTTAGCAAAACCGATATCGCGACCTTTTAATAAATAGAATGCACTGATACCTAATACAAACATTGCACCGGTTGTATAACCTGCTGTTAATGTGTGTAAGAATTTACTTTGCGCAACTGGATTTAACCAAAGATCTAAGAAGCTGGTCATTTCCATACGAACGGTTTCAAAGTTAAATTCTGCCGCTACTGGATGTTGCATCCAACCATTCGCGACTAAAATCCACATCGCAGAAAGGTTTGAACCAAAGGCTACGCAGTAAGTTGCGAGTAAGTGTTTACCTTTAGTTAAACGATCCCAACCGAAGAAGAATAGGCCCACGAAAGTGGATTCTAAGAAGAATGCAAGTAATGCTTCGATCGCTAATGGCGCACCGAAAATATCACCAACATAGTGAGAATAATAAGACCAGTTTGTCCCGAATTGGAACTCCATGATAATACCGGTCGTTACCCCTAGAGCAAAGTTAATACCAAATAACTTACCCCAAAATTTAGTCATATCTTTATATACTTCTTTGCCCGTTTTAACATAAATGGTTTCCATGATCACAAGAACGAAAGATAAACCTAATGTTAATGGTACAAAAATGAAGTGATATAACGCAGTTAATGCAAACTGCAAGCGTGAGAGATCAACAACGTCTAACATCTCAACTCCTTGTATAAATCTACAAGATTTTCACTTTATGATTACCAGGGATAACCCCCAAATAACCACCCCAAACTACTCAACAGAAATTGTTAAGAAATATTGAATTATTTACGTAATAATTGCCTTTTCTATTCTCAAAACAGAATACAGTACAATATAAATATTCAAAAATTTCCCGTATTCTACTACTATTTATGAGGATAAAAAACAGAAAAAACCGTTATCTTGATCACATTTTTTGATATAAGTTACAAAATACCCTATTTGGCATAACTATAGCGAAATTGATCTACATCAAATCTTGTATATTTATCTCGAATGAAAAAATTTATCTCTATCACAAGGAAACTTTATTGGAAAGAAATAGACAAAATAATCACTAGACAGGGCGACAAGATTTTGTTATTTTTTAGTCTAATAATATTTAGAGATATTTGTAGGAATTTACAATGAAAAAAATTTGTGTAATTTTGACCGCACTTTTCGGTTCTATGGCACTATCTGCCACTGCAGCACCTATTACAGAAAACAAAGCTGCTCTTCCACAACAATGCACACAGTTATTTAAAGAAACAGAAAATTTGATTGCCCAAGCAGAAAAACAGCCGGGTACTCATACTCAAGTAGGTAAAATCAAAAGCAAACTCAATCAAAGTAAACAGCAAATTCTTGAAATGGAATTAGCGACTCAGCAAAAAAGCTGTGATGTGGGTTTAGCAAGATTAAATAGTATGAAGAGCTATATTGAAGGAACTGAAGGAACTAACTAAGCAGGTTTCAAAAAGAAAGGACATATTGATATCAATATGTCCTTTTTTATATCTCTTATTCTGATGGCTTCTGAAGTCCGAAGTGTCGATAAGTTAACAAAGTCGCAATTCGGCCTCGAGGGGTTCGCTGTAAAAATCCCTGTTGAATCAAGTAAGGTTCTAAAACATCCTCGATAGTGTCTCGTTCTTCACCTATTGCTGCTGCCAAGTTATCTAACCCAACTGGCCCACCATCAAAACGTTCAATCACTGCGGTAAGCAATTTTCTATCTAAGTAATCAAAGCCAGCATCATCTACATCTAACATTGAAAGCGCTTGTTTCGCAATGTCTGCCGAAATCATGCCATCATTACGTACATCAGCAAAATCTCGAACGCGACGCAATAAACGGTTTGCAATGCGAGGCGTGCCACGCGAACGACGCGCCACTTCAAAAGCCGCTTTATCTTCTAATTCTAAATTTAAGCAAGAGGCACTTCTTGTCACAATAGACGTTAAATCTTTAACGGAATAAAATTCTAAACGCTGAACAATACCGAAACGATCACGTAGTGGCGAAGTTAAAGAACCCGCTCGAGTTGTTGCACCAATTAATGTGAAAGGTGGCAAGTCTAATTTAATTGAGCGTGCCGCTGGTCCTTCACCGATCATAATATCCAGCTGATAATCTTCCATTGCTGGATAAAGCACTTCTTCAATCGCAGGGGATAGACGGTGAATTTCATCAATAAATAACACATCATGGGGTTCAAGATTTGTCAGCATTGCTGCCAAATCGCCAGCTTTTTCAAGAACAGGACCTGATGTTGTGCGAATATTCACACCCATTTCATTTGCCACAATATTAGCTAGCGTCGTTTTTCCTAAACCTGGAGGACCAAAGATCAAAAGATGATCTAAGGCATCTTGCCGCAATTTTGCCGCCTTAATGAAAATATCCATCTGCTCTCGCACTTGTGGCTGTCCCACATAATCGGCTAAAAGCTTTGGACGAATCGCACGATCGATGACATCTTCATCCATCTTTGCCTGACTACTAATAATTCTATCTGCTTCGATCATATTGGTTTAATCTTTATAATGCGGCTTTTAAGGCTTCACGAATTAATTGCTCACTGCTTAAATCCGCTTTAGCGACTTTTTTCACCATTTTTTCAGCATCGGTTGGTTTATAACCTAATGCAACCAATGCAGCAACCGCTTCATCAGCTGAGCTTTCAGCTTGGCGCAATTCTGACGTTGAAGGAATATGCTTGCTCTCCACAAAGAAATCACTTTGGCGAACATCTTTAAACTTCCCTTTTAACTCTACCAATAAACGTTCAGCCGTCTTCTTGCCCACACCAGGAATTTTAACTAATTTTGACAGTTCTTCTCGCTCAATAGCGTAAGCAAACTGCTCTACTGACATAGCTGATAAAATCGCGAGTGCCAATTTAGGGCCAACACCATTGGTTTTAATTAATTCACGGAATAAAGTGCGGTCAGTTTTTTGGGCAAATCCAAAAAGAAGATGGGCATCTTCACGCACAACAAGATGGGTAAATAAAGTAGTTTCTTGCCCGATTTCGGGTAAGTCATAAAAACTGGTCATTGGTAACAATAATTCGTAACCTACGCCTTGTACATCAAGCAAAATTTCAGGAGGTTGTTTTTCTAATAAGATGCCTTTTAAACGACCGATCATAAGATTTCCACGTAAAAAAATTTTGCATAGAATAAAATAAAACTGGATATTAATCCAGTTAAATTTTTAATCTAAATCGACCTCGGCTGTATCTTGTTTTTAAAAGTGCGGTCATTTTTTCGTGTGTTTCTGTCGTTTTGACCGAGCTAGCAATATGCAAAGAATGTTGAATGGTGTGGGCATGGGTAATCGCAATAGCTAAAGCATCTGCCGCATCTGCCTGAGGTTTATCTGAGAGCTTCAAAATTCGTGTTACCATATCTTGTACTTGAACTTTATCTGCAGAACCAATCCCAACAACAGTCTGTTTCACCAAACGAGCCGCATATTCAAATACAGGTAAATCATGATTCACTGCTGCCACAATTGCTGTACCACGTGCTTGCCCCAGTTTTAAAGCTGAATCCGCATTTTTAGCCATAAACACTTGTTCAATGGCAAACATATCGGGCTGGAATTGTGTGATGATTTCTGTCACGCCAGCATAAATTCGTTTTAAGCGTGTAGGTAAATCTTCCACCTGCGTGCGGATTGCTCCACTGCCGAGATATTCCAAATGACGGCCATTTTGTCTAATCACACCATAACCCGTTACACGAGAACCTGGGTCAATGCCTAAAATAATACTCATACATTCTCAAAAATAAACGGCCGGTCAATGCCGGCCGTTTTTAGCGTTAATTATTGGTTTGCTTTTGCAGTTGCTTTTGCATCTACATCACAGTTTTTCACAACAATTTTGTCTGCTTTTTTGCCTTTAATTAAAAGATTTACTGGCACAACAGAATCAAATTTATCTAAAGTTAAACCACTATCTACGTTCCAAACATATTTGCCTGAAGTAAATGAAGTGAAGTCTTTTTGAGCTGCATCACGAGCGAAATCCTTCGCAACAACTTTGTTGCCTACCATCACCATTGCCGCTGTTGGCTCTTGGTTTTCGAATTGGTAAACCGCAGTTACGGTTTTCTTGTTACAAGTATAAACTACTGTTTTATCCGTTACAGTAGGTGCTGCAGCTTGCTCTGCTTTGTTTTCCATTTTTGGTGCATCACTTGCACAAGCTGATAAAACAACAAGAGCGGCCATTGCAGGTAATACTTTAGCTAATTTCATTATAAATCTCCTTAAAATTACAGCTGAGCTGCAACTTCATCACTAATTTCACCGTTATGATATACGTTTTGTACATCGTCACAGTCTTCTAACATGTCAATTAAACGCAACAATTTAGGCGCAGTTTCAAGATCAAGATCAACTGTTGTTGATGGAATCATTGTCACTTCTGCATTATCAATTTTAAATCCTGCTGCTTCGATTGCATCACGCACAGAACCTAAATCTTCCCACGCAGTATAGATTTCGAATGAACCATCATCTTGTGGTTGAACATCATCTGCACCGGCTTCAATTGCCGCCTCCATTAACGCATCTTCTTCACCTTGGCTAATTAAAATCAAGCCTTTTTTGCTGAATAAATAGCCCACAGAGCCTTCAGTCCCTAAGTTACCACCACATTTAGTGAAACTTGGGCGAACCTGTGAGATGGTTCGATTTGCGTTGTCACTTAGACACTCAACCATCACAGCAGTTCCACCCGGACCATAACCTTCGTAAATTCTTGTTTCCATATTGGTATCATCACCACCACCCATACCGCGTTCAATCGCACGGTTAATGGTATCGCGAGTCATGTTGCTCGATAAGGCTTTATCTACTGCCGCACGTAAACGCGGGTTCGCACTTACATCACCGCCACCAATTTTTGCAGCAGTGACTAATTCACGAATTAATTTTGTAAAAATTTTACCGCGTTGCGCATCTTGTGCTGCTTTACGGTGTTTAATATTTGCCCACTTACTATGGCCTGCCATGTTGTTTTCCTTCTTATCTTAAAAACGTTTTTTTAAATTAAATCCTCTTATATAGAGGAAAGCCGTTCATCAAATATTTTTTGATGGCATCGGCATTATTCGGCGATTTCGTCATTTGGATCGCATGTTCTGGAGAAACCCATTGATATGCCAAATGCTCACTTAATATCGGCTCAAATTCCTGCTCAACTGCCAATAAAAACCAATGTTCATGACAGTGAGTCACATTCGGTGCGTATTTATAGCGGAAATGCGGGAAAATTTCAAATTCTATACTCTCTTTACAATCAAAAAGTGCGGTCGAATTTTCTTCTATTTTTAATCCAACTTCTTCCCAAACTTCTCGAATTGCTGTTTTTCTTGGTGTTTCGTTGGTTTCCAATGTCCCCGTAACGGATTGCCAAAAGCTAGGATCATCTTGGCGCTGAAGCATAAGAACACGATGCGTGCTTTCCGCATAAATTACCACGAGAACCGATTGATTATTTTTATATTTCAAGCTCGTCATCTACATAATTGAGAATGGGCAGAATCATACCTTTTCTGCTAAAAACTTTCAAAAAAATTACCGCACTTTAAAACTAAAGTGCGGTAATTATCTTAATTATTTTAGTTTAACCAGCCAGCTTGTTGGGCGATAAACAAGCCTGCAAAGGCAGTTAAGTAGAATAAACCAATAAGGGATAACCACAATAAGCCGCCTTTTACACTGTGTTTTGCGTGCTTAGTCAGAGATAAATTCAACCAAGCAAAGATTGGTGCAGAAACAAATGAAGCAATCATCGCGAATTTCAGCATTGGGCCTACTGCATTATTAAAGTAGAAAATAATCGCTAAACCCGATAACGCCGCAAAAATCATACCGATATTAAGAATTCTCACAGAGCTTTCTTGTTTACCGAATAAGATACGCAAAGATTCAACATTGGTACGAGAGTAACCATCAATTACTGTAATTGTTGTACCAAACATACACATGAACGCAATGACTGCAATTAATAAGCGAGACCATTCACCGATAGTACTTGCATACATATTGATAAGTTGTGCAATATATTTTCCGCCGACCATCTCTACGCTTTCAGGGGAACCATATTGCACCAATGCACCAAGTGCTAAGAAAACGACAGCTAAAATGGCTGTACCAATGTAACCCACGTTAAAGTCAAATAAACCGTCTTGATAAGACACTTTAGTCAAGCGACGTTTTGCTACCACCCACATGGAATTAATGGCAGAAATCTCAATCGGCGCCGGCATCCACCCCATTAACGCCACCAAAAAGGCCAATTTACTTAATTCCCATGGAGAAGGCGCGACAAAATCAGGTGCAGCTACGCCATTGATACCATTACGCATAAAAGCAATCACGACAGCGCTCACGGTTGTTACCGTTAAAGCAATCATGATGATTTTCGATAAGCTATCTAATAAACGGTATTTACCCAACAATAAAATGCCGGTTGTCACAAGAATCACTAATGAGCTTAACACGGGCATTGGAAGTGGAATTGGTGTAATAAAAGTTAAAATTGCTGCCGTTAATAATCCCACTGCCGCAGTATTAATTACTGTGGCAAAAACATTTAAAGCAAGGAATAACCAAAGGTAGAACGTCCCTTTTTGACGGTAACCTTCTAACAACGTATTACCAGTATCTAGGGTATATTGAACACCGAAACGGAAGAAAGGATATTTAAATAAGTTAGCAAGAATCACAATACTCACTAATTCCCAACCGTAGATCGCCCCCGCTTGGGTAGATGCAATAATATGCGAACCGCCAACAGCTGCTGATGCCATCACGATGCCAGGGCCTAAGGCAGAGAATTTACTCGCCCATGTTGATTTTTCTACTGGAGTTGAAACTTCACTCATAAAATGTTCTCTTATAAATTGACCATAAATTAAAAAGGACCTATTTATAATAGAATTTTATCCTTGAGTAAAGTAAATAAAATCTACTTAAAAGCACTAGTAAAAAAATAAAAACCTGATTATTTTAAAATTTCAGAATATAGCTCTAAAACAAATAAATTTTCCTAGTATTCATACCACAAAACTGGCAGCTTTAAGTGAATAAATTTTTTTCAATAAAAAGAAAGTGATCTGCACCTCAAATTAAGTGTCCAGGTTTTGGGGTGCAGATCAAAATGCGGTCAAAATTGACCGCACTCTATATTATAAATTTTAAACTTACTCAGCTTTAGTCACTGCAATACTCAACTCAGCTAGCGCCTGCGGATTCGCGAAACTTGGCGCTTCTGTCATTAAACAAGCTGCTGCCGTTGTTTTCGGGAATGCAATCACATCGCGAATATTTTCAGTGCCCGTTAAAAGCATGGTTAAACGGTCTAAACCAAATGCTAAACCTGCATGTGGCGGTGTACCGAATTTTAATGCATCTAATAAGAAACCAAATTTTTCACGTTGTTCTTGTTCATTGATACCAAGAATGCGGAAGACGGTTTGTTGCATTTTCGGGTCGAAAATACGGACAGAACCACCACCCACTTCATAGCCGTTGATCACCATATCGTAAGCATTTGCTACCGCATCGGTTGGATTCGCTTCTAATTGTTCTGGCGTAAAATCTTTTGGTGAAGTGAATGGGTGGTGCATTGCTGAAAGATTACCTTCATCGTCACGCTCAAACATTGGGAAATCAATCACCCAAAGCGGCTGCCATTCGTCCAAACGAGTTAAGCCAAGATCACGACCTAATTTCAAACGTAATGCGCCCATTGCATCAGTGGTGGTTTGCCATTTGTCTGCACCGAAGAATAAGATATCGCCAGTTTGCGCTTTCACACGTTCAGCTAACGCTTTCCATACCTCTTCATTTAAGAATTTCGCAATCGGGCTTTGTACGCCTTCAAGGCCCGCATTAATGTCATTTACTTTCGCCCAAGCCAAACCTTTTGCACCGTAAATACCAACAAATTGTGTATATTCATCAATTTGTTTACGAGTGATTTCAGTACCATTTGGTACACGAATCACTGCAACACGGCCGTTTTGATTGTTTGCAGGCTCATTAAATACTTTAAATTCAACATCTTTAACGATATCTGCCACATCAACTAATTCAAGCGGGTTACGCAAATCTGGTTTATCTGAACCAAAACGAGTCATCGCTTCTTGCCAGGTCATTTGTGGGAATTTACCTAAATCCACACCAATGATGTTTTGCCATAAACCGTGCACCATGCGTTCCATAATTTCACGTACTTCTGGCGCAGTTAAGAAAGAGGTTTCCACATCGATTTGAGTAAATTCAGGCTGACGATCTGCACGTAAGTCTTCATCACGGAAACATTTCACAATTTGATAATAACGATCAAAACCAGACATCATTAGAAGCTGTTTGAAAAGCTGTGGTGATTGCGGCAACGCATAGAATTTGCCTTTATGCACACGGCTTGGCACTAAATAGTCACGCGCACCTTCTGGCGTTGCTTTTGTAAGCATTGGGGTTTCAATATCAAGGAAACCATTATCATCCATGAAACGACGTACAAAACTGGTAATTTTCGCACGGGTTTTCAAACGTTGAGCCATTTCAGGACGACGTAAATCTAAATAACGGTATTTTAAACGTTGTTCTTCGGTGTTATTTTGGTTGAAGTCTAATGGTAAAACGTCAGAAGCATTGTAAACACGCAATTCTTTCGCTAACACTTCCACTTCGCCTGTTGCCATATTTTTATTGATTTGGTTTTCAGGACGCGCAATCACTTCGCCTTTAATTTGAATACAAAATTCGTTACGTAAGCCTGAAGCTACGGTTAACGCTTCTTGATATTTCGGGTCAAAACAAACTTGTACGACACCATCGCGATCACGCATATCAATAAAAATTAAACCACCTAAATCGCGACGACGGTGAACCCAACCGCTTAATGTTACTTCTTGTCCAATATGGTTGCGGTTTAATGCACCGCAATAATGTGTACGCATCATTTCTATATTCCTTTCATTTTTCTAAAAATGGATAATTAACGCGTTGATTATACGGAAAAAGACATGCCTTTTAAATTGAAAAGCGAAATTTATTTGATCCTTTAAAAACTTTCACTAAAATGACCGCAGTTTTTTGCATTTTATCTAAATAAATGCCTTCTCAATACAACAACAGAATTCAATCATGATGAAAGATACAATTTTTGCAGCCCCAATCGAAAAACTGGGCGATTTTACTTTTGATGAAAGCGTGGCGGAAGTTTTCCCCGATATGATTCAACGCTCGATTCCTGGCTACTCCAACATTATCACGGCGATTGGTATGTTGGCTGAACGTTTTGTGACGGCTGACAGCCAAGTCTATGATTTAGGCTGTTCACGCGGTGCAGCAGCCCTTTCTATACGCCGTAATATTAAACAACCTAATGTGAAAATTATCGGTGTCGATAATTCTCTGCCAATGGTGGAACGCTGCCGTCAGCATGTTGCGGCTTATCATAGTGATGTGCCCGTAGAAATTCTTTGCGATGATATTCGTCAAATTGAAATTAAGAACGCCTCAATGGTTGTACTCAACTTCACGTTGCAATTTTTACCACCAGAAGATCGTGTAGCCTTGCTCACCAAAATCTACCAAGGTTTAAACCCAAATGGTGTATTAGTGCTCTCTGAAAAATTCCGTTTTGAAGATGAAAAAGTGAATGAGCTGCTTATTGACCTCCATCACCAATTCAAACGTGCTAACGGTTACAGTGAGCTTGAAGTGAGCCAAAAACGCACCGCACTTGAAAATGTCATGCGTACTGACTCGATTGACATCCACAAAGAGCGGTTAAAAAACATTGGATTTTCACACGTTGAATTATGGTTCCAGTGTTTTAACTTTGGCTCAATGATTGCAGTGAAATAATCATAATCCAATCAATAATCTAAAAAATAAGGGCGTATCAAATACGCCCTTATTTGTCACCAATGCTTTATAGCCCTTTTAAATCCTTATCTAATAAACGAGCTAGCAATAAAATACCGTCTTTAAAGCGATACTCTGCATATTCTGCTTGTGCATAATATTCACCTTTCCCTTCCGCAAAGAAATAATCTTGGCTTGGTAATTTACGAAGCCAACCACCTTTATAACGAATTGGTAAATAAACATTTGGTGTGCAATGTTTAAAATCTGTTGGTATCTCTGATTGCTCCTCACAAAATGTCGCAACATGATTTTTATCAAGATGAACAAGGATATAAGCTTTTTTCCCCGAAGGACTTGATTCATCTATACCTGAGGTTTCAATGGTTTCATTAGCTTCACCAGCATCAATAGACTCACTAGTTTCAAGAGATTCATTCGATTCAGGTAAAAACTGACTTTGCTGAAACTCAGATAAAATAGCGTAATTCAATACCATATAATCGCCTTGCATCAATGAACGAGGATCCACAGGAGCGATTTTTAAGACAACAGGCTTACCGGTAGCCAGCACATCTTCAAATTGCTGCACTTTATAGTTCACCGCCCCCAATAACGCAATCACAAAGACGCCAACAAGCCAAATCGGTGCTTTAAAAACAGAATGGTTTTCGACCGCACTTTGTGAAGGCGCTTTATAACGTGCATGCAAGAATAAAGTAACAATAGCAAAAATAACGGCAAAGCTTACTAGCAATACCCCTTTATAGAGTAATGGGATGCTTAATTGGTAATAGAACCCACCTAAATAAACAACAAAGGCAAATACCAAAAGACCGAAGAACGCACGGCTGTCCGTCCAATAAACAAGCAATAATAACGCTGTTAAATATAAAATGACGGGTATCCCAACAAAGCCTAATGCAAACAAGGTTAATACTAATAAAATTAACACTGCTTCTGTGTGTTTGGATTCACTATGCTTATTCATTAGTGCATAGACAATTAATGGTAATGCACAGATAAGCAGATATAAGATATGACTAACATCAAACTGGAAGTGTGACCAAAATTGTCCACTTAAGACTTGCAACATGTTATCAATACTCATCGCGTCTGCTGGCATGACATCACTTGAAACATCTGTATCAATAAGACCATAATCTACCAAAGGAAGCATCATATAAGATGGCAAAGAGCTCCATAAAGAGAATAGCACCATTCCCCAGGCAATCGGCTTTAAATGAATTCGCTCTGATTGATGAGGTCTCATGCTCCAATAAAAGAAGATGATCGAACTCAGTAGCTGGATTTTATTAAACCATGTGTTATTCAAGCTGTAACTATGGAAATATATATCATAGGAAATTTGCCAATAAACGAGAAGTTGGATAACCAGTAGAATCCTAACCAAAGAATTTGGCATCAATTTGTAGTTAACAATAATAATGACTGAAAAAATCAGTGTGGAAATAAAGATACCGAGACTTGAATCTTCGCTAAATTCATATCCTAATAAAAGAAAAAGATTATCAAATTTAACAAGCAAATAGAATCCTAAAAAACTGTTTGCGATTAGAAAAAATAAACCTGCTAAAATTGTAGTGTATTCATTTTTATCTTTATTTAAGGTAAGTGACCAAGCTATGCCAAATAAAATAATACTAATGATTAATGTACTAGACTCATCTAAACCTAAAGAAAAAAATAGCCAAGCGCCTATCGTCACTACCGCTATCAATAAAGCTATCACCCATAATATTGAAGTCGCCCAATGGGATTTCTTATTATTTGGATGTTCTCGTTTATAGAGTTTCACCAACCAATTGATTGCCATAACAGTAAAAATAAAGCCAATTAATCCTAAAACCAATCCATCTTCGAAAGCTTGAATAAACTCAGAACCCCAAAAGCAATAAGCACCTAGAAAGGCAACAACTGAAATAATTAAATTAATAAAATCAAAGCGGTATTTTTGATATATGTAAAATGCAACCAAAGAAGGAATAGCAATCTGTAAAGAACTGAGTGATGAACGACCAAGCTCACCCCAAGCATAAGCATGAAAGTACACATCATAAATTACAGTTAAACCAAATAAACTGGCAAAAGTCAGTACTAAAAATACTTTAGGTAAAATTCGCCAATGTTGATCATGAAAAGTTTTACTGAATAATTCAGATACCACGAGGAATCCAGTATTAATTAGCACGGCATAACCCATTGAGTTATAGGAGTTTTGTTCATTAAATAAATAAAATGTAACATTGGTAGTGGTGGCAAATAATAACGCAGAAGCCACATTCGGAAACAATAATAAAAACGGAAGTTGGCACAGTGTCCAAACAGCAAATAACTGCCATAAATCAGCTCCCGTTTGATAGGTTTGTCCGACTAAGGCAAATAAACCGCCAATTAACACAGAAACAACAAAAAAGATACTATATGTCTTCCACTTTAATTTTTCTTTGGCTTGTCGACGACTTTCTCGAATAAAACAATAAAGGCCTAATACCAGTGTCACCACAAGCAGTGTTTGTAAGCCATAAATTTTGGCTAAATCAGAAAAATAATCTAAATTGGCTGCAATTAACGTGACTACTCCACTCGTTAAAAATCCCACGGTTAATAATAAAAACAGTAAATTTAAATAACGTTGCCAAGAAAGATTAAAAAGGCCTGTTGTATTCATTCATTTTTCCTTTTTATAAAAATATTCGTATTATCTTAGCATAATAGTCAGGTAAATAAATAACAAAAAAATGTGGCTAAATAATACAATTTAGCCACATTTTAATTTAGGTAAAATAATATTTATTACGCTGCATTCGGCTTATGGAGTAAGGTAAAAGCAATGAAACCAAATCCTAAGAAGCAAGAAACGATCAAGGCATAAAAACCACCATCCCAGCCAAATAAGTCGACCAATTTGCCCATTACATAGCCTGCACTCGCAGAACCTAATAAGTAACCGAATAGCCCGGTTAGACCTGTCGCTGTACCGGTTGCCACACGTGGTACAAGGTCTGCCGCTTGAAGCCCGATCATCATTACTGGACCATAAATTAAGAAACCGATAGCTACAAGACAAATATTATCTACGAGTGGATTTCCTTCTGGGTTTTTCCAATAAACAATAATCGCGATTAATACACCGGTTAGGAATAATAACATCGGCGGTGCACGGTGACCTTTGAAGACTTTATCACTCAAATAACCACTAGCAAGCATACCAAAGATACCTGCATATTCGTAAAGGAAATACGCCCAACTTTGTTTGTCTACAGAGAAGTGTTTCACTTCTTTTAGATACGTTGGTGCCCAGTCAATGATGCCATAACGAATGAAATACACAAATACGTTCGCAAGTGCAATCGCCCATAAGAACTTATTATTAATGATGTATTTCATGAAAATATCTTTAGAAGAAAGCGTGTGAGCCGATTCGACTTTCTCTACGATTTTTTCACCTTTCCATTCATCTACCGGTGGTAACCCTTGTGATTCTGGAGTATCGCGCATTAAATAGAACATGATGAATGCCAATACAATCGCGATTAAGGCTGGTAAATAGAATAAAGATTGCCATACGCCGAAAATCGATAAACCGAGGATCGCTAATGGACCAATTAAACCACCACCTAAGTTATGCGATACGTTCCACCAGCTCCACCAAACACCACGTTCAGAAACCGAGAACCAGTTGGTCATTGTTTTTGCACCTGGTGGATATCCCATTCCTTGGAACCACCCATTTAATGCGGCTAACACAATCATCAATGGAATAGAAGAAAGTACACCAGGTACTAAACCGAAAATTAAGCTCACTAATGCAGAACCTAATAAACCAATGGTAATAAAATATTTAGGATTACTTCGGTCAGAAATATTCCCCATAATGAACTTACTAAAACCGTAAGCCAGTGATAACGCTACCCCAACTGTACCTAAATCAGCTTTAGTAAAGCCATATTCATCAATAAGATAAGGAATTGCTAAAGAAAAGTTTTTGCGGATAAGATAATAAGCCGCATACCCGATAAATACTCCAGCAAATACCTGCCAACGTAATTTTTTATACTCGGCATCTGTTCTAGAACTTTCAATTCTTGGTGCTGGAGGAGATGCTTTTAAGAATGAAAACATCTTTGTTCTCCTATAATAATTTACAACTTGTCGTATCCTTGTAATAGCTAGGCCACTACAACGAGAAACAGATTACCAAAGCCGAATATGAAACAGAGCTCCGACCACTCCAAATGATTAGTTCATTTTCGTTATTTAAACGACTCTAATTTCTGGGATAAATTACGTCCTAAGTCTATTTAAAAATTTCTATGTTATAATACCGACCAACCCAATAAAAAAAGGATAATAAGATGAGAATTTTACACACCATGCTTCGAGTGGGTGATTTAGACCGCTCTATTAAATTTTATCAAGACGTTTTAGGTATGCGTTTATTACGCACAAGTGAAAACCCTGAGTATAAATATTCACTGGCCTTTTTAGGTTACGAGGATGGTGAGAGTGCAACTGAAATTGAATTAACATACAACTGGGGCGTGACTGAATATGAGCTTGGTAATGCTTACGGTCATATTGCTATTGGCGTAGATGATATTTACGCAACTTGTGAAGCGGTACGTGCTAATGGCGGTAAAGTAACTCGCGAAGCTGGCCCTGTTAAAGGTGGCACAACCGTGATTGCATTCGTTGAAGATCCAGATGGTTATAAGATCGAGTTTATCGAAAATAAAAGTGCAAAATCAGCTTTAGGGAATTAAGGAATACATTGTGTCAGATACACCTGAAATTCCTTATCACCACCAATTAAAAAATCGGTTTCGCGGCTACTTTCCTGTCATTATTGATGTGGAAACGGCTGGGTTTGATGCCAAAAAAGATGCGCTTTTAGAACTTGCGGCAATCACCTTAAAAATGGATGATAATGGCAATTTACACCCCGATCAAAAATGCCATTTTCATATTGAGCCATTTGAAGGTGCGAATATTAATCCGGAATCACTCAAATTTAACGGGATTGATATTCACAATCCATTGCGAGGTGCCGTATCTGAATTAGATGCCATCACAGGATTGTTCCAAATGGTGCGTCGAGGACAAAAAGATTCTGAATGTCAGCGTTCTATTATCGTGGCACATAATGCGGCTTTTGACCAAAGCTTCGTGATGGCTGCTGCTGAACGTACGGGCGTAAAACGCAACCCATTCCACCCTTTCGGGATGTTTGATACCGCAACGCTTGCCGGTTTTATGTTTGGACAAACGGTTCTCATCAAAGCATGCCAGGCGGCAAAAATTCCTTTTGATGGTAAACAAGCACACTCTGCGCTATATGACACCGAACGCACTGCGGAATTATTCTGCTATATGGTCAATCACTTAAAAGATCTTGGTGGTTTTCCGCATATTGCTCAAACCGATGAAACGGGAAAAACTACTGAAAATCAGACTGCACTTTAATTTTCAAAATTTTTTAGAAAAAAGACTTGCAATCGTTTTCGGTTTACCGTATTTTAAAAATTAATTCAATTTAGTTATCTAAATAAGAGAGTTTCAAATGAACTTTATTCTTCGTCACCATCATCGCCATTCAACTGAATAATCTTTCAGGCTGTTGGTGTGCTTGGAAGATTTCTTCCGAGCTGACAAGATAAAGATCCAAAAAAATCTTACCCCTCGGAAGGCAACTTTCGAGGGGTTTTGTTTTATCATTAATTACAGGAGTTTATTACTATGCGACATTTAATCTTAAACCAATTTTCTTTTATGCGACCTTTTTCTTTTAATTAATCAATAAGGAACAACAATATGCTATCGAATCCCGTTGTTATTTCAATTGTCGTGCTACTGGCGTTAAGCTTGCTGCGCGTAAACGTGGTTATCGCACTGGTGATTTCCGCTCTGACTGCAGGCTTATGTGGTGACTTAGGTTTAGGAAAAACCATTGAAGCCTTTACAGGTGGTTTAGGTGGTGGTGCTGAAGTAGCGATGAATTACGCCATGTTAGGCGCTTTCGCCATTGCGATTTCAAAATCTGGCATCACTGATTTGCTTGCCTACAAAATCATTACCCGAATGAATAAAACACCAACTGGCAAAAATTTAGCTTGGTTTAAATATACGCTACTTAGTATTTTACTTTTATTCGCCATTTCATCCCAAAACTTACTCCCAGTGCACATTGCGTTTATCCCGATTGTTGTGCCGCCGTTACTTTCTATTTTTAACCGTTTAAAAATCGACCGTCGTGCAGTCGCTTGTATTATTACCTTCGGTTTAACGGCAACCTATATGATCTTACCTGTCGGTTTCGGGAAAATCTTTATTGAAAGTGTTTTAGTTAAAAATATCAATCTTGCTGGTGCATCACTCGGCTTACAAACTAGTGTAGGTGAAGTTTCTCTTGCTATGCTTATCCCTGTTTCAGGTATGATTCTTGGTTTACTCACTGCTGTGTTTGTTACCTATCGCAAACCGCGCGAGTATGTTGTGACAACGACTGAACCAACTACAACTGAAATTGAACAACACATTGCAAACATTAAACCTATCCAAATTACCGCAAGTGCGGTCGCAATTGTCGCGACTTTTGCCACACAGCTTTTCACAAGCTCTACAATTATTGGTGGTTTAGTCGGTTTAACAATTTTCGGTGTATTCGGTATCTTCAAACTCAAGGAAAGTAATGATATTTTCCAACAAGGCTTACGTTTAATGGCGATGATCGGCTTTGTTATGATTGCAGCGTCTGGTTTCGCTAATGTGATTAATACCACAAGTGGTGTGAAAGAATTAGTTGATGCACTTTCAACCGGTGCGATTCAAAGTAAAGGCGTTGCGGCATTCTTAATGTTACTCGTTGGGTTATTGATTACCATGGGTATTGGTTCTTCTTTCTCAACTGTACCAATTATCACCTCAATTTATGTACCACTTTGCCTCTCTTTTGGTTTCTCACCACTTGCGACAGTAGCTATCGTAGGTGTAGCAGCAGCATTAGGGGATGCGGGTTCACCGGCTTCTGACTCAACACTCGGGCCGACATCCGGTTTAAATATAGATGGTAAACACGACCACATTTGGGATTCTGTTGTGCCAACCTTTATTCACTACAATATCCCACTATTAGCATTCGGTTGGATTGCAGCCATAACCCTTTAATCGTTATAATCCCTGCATACATTATGCGGGGATTTTTTATGTCTATTCAATCATTACTCAATACGCTAGAGCAAAAAGTACAGCAACTGACTCAAGCCTATCAAACTGACTCTGATAAAAAAATCAACGCGAAATTTAACCGCACTTTATTTACCGAAGATTTTGAAACCGTCGGTTTTTATCTCAAAGAAATCCAGCAGAGCTTAACTAAGCTATCTAATATCCCCCATCAAAATGAAGAGCAAATTGTATTTATGGCAGAACATCTTTTAGGGCAATGTAGCGTCTTAACGGAAGCCATGAATCGCAAGCATAAAAAGCCCATTCAACCGAAAATAGCAGAGCCACAAGTTGCAAGCAGTAAATCACAACATAGCATTCATCGACTTCCGCCAAGAGAGCGTCTAGAAAAATATTATGAAGCCTTGCAGCAACTCACGGAAAAATACGAAGAAGCTAAAGCACAAGCGAATACGGCTCAAACAGATATTCAACGAGATGTACATAAGCAAACAGCCGCAATTTATTTAACGCGTCGTCAAAAATGTTTAGAAGCCATTGAGACCTTAGAAGAATACCTTGCCTTCAAAGAAGCACAAGAAAGTGCGGTCAAAAAATAAGATCTTTTTGAAATAGAGTGAAAAGCAAAAATCCCTAAATCTTTCGACTTAGGGATTTTTTGTATTTGATGGCGGAGGAAGTGAGATTCGAACTCACGGAGGGCGTAAACCCTCGCCGGTTTTCAAGACCGGTGCCTTCAACCACTCGACCATTCCTCCGTGATTTAAGCGAGGTGAATAATACGTTTTTTCCCCCACCCCGTCAAGCAAGAAAATAAAAAAATTATCTGACTGACTACTTTTAAATCACAATGTTTTAAAAATACACAAAATAAAAAACGGAACCTATTGGTTCCGTCTTTATGATTAAGATATTACTCTGCTTTCGCTTGTGTCGGTTCAGAATAAATATGGCTAATTGCACTATGATGGCCTGCCGCGCCTTTACCATTAAAGTAATAACGAGACTCCGTCCATTCTACAATTGGGAATGGCTTAGACTCTTCATCTGGTGCTTTAGCCAGTGTCATCGCAGCTTTAGTGTGTTGTACCGCTGAAATAGTACCTGCACGACCAGTGAACACATAAGAACGAACAAACTCAGCTTTTTCTTGTGGTTCAACTTCTGCCGTTGCGACTTGAGTAACAGGTTCTGATTTATGATGCAAACGTTCTAATGATTCTTGCACTTTCTGTTGAACCGCTTCATTTGCCGGTTGAGTAATGAAATCTAACGCAGGTTGTGCTTCAACAGATTTCTCTTCCACAACAATACCTGTTGCAGGCGTAATCACGCCTTTTTTCGTTTTTTCTTGCTCAAGCAACTCATCCACCGATAAGAAATTATTTTCTTTCGGTGCATTTACAGCAGAATAATCAATGCATACTTTACCGCTTGCTAATTCTGGTGAAGCCACCGCAGCAAATAATGGCATTGGGGATTTCACTTCATTACGACGACGGCGTTGATTATTCGATGCTCGTAAATGACGCGGTGTACGACGCTGACGTTCTTGACGTGGTTTATCTTCTGTATTATCAACAGCGTTGTTTTCAACCACTTCATTTTTAATCGCAGGAACTTCAACGGCCTCAATAACATTCTCATTGATGTTATTTGCATTGTCATCAATACGAACGCGTTTACGTAAATCACGACGTTGACGACGCTCAGCTACAGCTTTCTCTGCTTTTTCTTCTTGACAATTATCATCAGAAACATTCGCTAAATTAACCGCACTTTCTGAAATAACATCGTCATTAACGTTGCGACGATTACGACGATTATTCACACGCTCACGAGTTGGACGTACATTTTCTTCGTCTGTATTTTTCGCATTGTCACTATTTTCGTTGCGAGAACGACGATTATTACGACGATCTTGATTGCGACGATTATTACGATTGCTGTTACGATTATTACGATTATTTTGGTTTTTCTCTTCTTCTTTTGGCTCAGAAGCGAATAAACCTTTAATTGTAGCAACAATTTTTGCAAACAGTGAAGGACCTTCTGATTTGCGCTCAACTGGTGCTGGCGCTGCCGTTGGGATAGATAGCGATACCGCAGCACTTTCCATCACTTGTTCAGATGTCACGGCTGCTGTTTCAATATTACGTGAAACAAGGGATTCCTCTGGTACGAATGCATCGTCTTGCGCTTCATGGAATTTTGCTAAGTTGTAGCTTAATTCGTTCAGCTCTTCACCTTCACGCACGCGGAACACGCTGAAGTGCGGCGTTTCCATCGCTTCATTTGGTACCACAATAATCTCTACATCATGGCGTTTTTCGATGCTGCTTACGGCTTTACGTTTCTCGTTAAGTAAGTAAGACGCAATTTGTACCGGCACGATAGTGTGCACTTGTTTGGTATTTTCTTTTAACGCTTCTTCTTCAATTAAACGTAAGATTGAAAGCGATAAGCTTTCGTTATCGCGCACTTTACCCGTACCTTGACAGCGTGGGCAAACATGATGAGAAGACTCACCTAATGATGGACTTAAACGCTGACGCGACATTTCCAACAAGCCGAAGCGAGAAATGCGGCTGATTTGAATACGTGCACGGTCTTGACGCACGGCATCACGGATACGGTTTTCAACTTCACGTTGGTGACGAACAGGTGTCATATCGATGAAATCGATGACCACTAAGCCCCCTAAGTCACGTAAACGTAATTGACGAGCAATTTCATCCGCCGCTTCAAGGTTCGTATTTAATGCGGTTTCTTCAATATCACCACCGCGAGTTGAACGCGCTGAGTTGATATCGATCGCCGTTAAGGCTTCTGTCACATCGATCACAATCGAACCACCAGAAGGTAAACGCACTTCACGTTGGAAGGCTGATTCAATTTGAGATTCAATTTGATAGTGACTAAATAGCGGCACTTCACCTTGATATAATTTCACACGATTAATGAAATCTGGGCGTACTAATTTGATGTGCGCTTTCGCTTTTTCAAATACTTTCGGGCTATCAATTAAGATCTCACCGATATCACGACGTAAGTAATCCCGGATCGCTCGAACGATCACATCACTTTCTTGGTGAATTAAAAATGGTGCCGGACGGCTTTGTGAAGCTTGTTTAATTGCTTCCCAATGATGTAAAAGTACTTTTAAGTCCCATTGCAATTCTTCTGGTGATTTACCTACACCAGCTGTACGCACGATAAGACCAACGCCTTCCGGTACATCTAAGGAACTCAATGCTTCTTTTAATTCGATACGTTCATCGCCTTCAATACGGCGAGAAATGCCACCTGCACGCGGATTGTTTGGCATAATCACCAAATAACTACCGGCAAGGGAAACAAAAGTGGTTAAGGCCGCGCCTTTATTGCCGCGTTCTTCCTTGTTCACCTGAACGATCACTTCTTGGCCTTCGGTCAAAATATCACGGATATTTGGACGACCTTGGAACACATAATCAGCAGGGAAATACTCGCGGGCAATTTCTTTTAAAGGAAGGAAGCCATGGCGCTCTGCACCATAATCCACAAAGGCTGCTTCTAAACTCGGCTCTACGCGAGTGATTTTCCCTTTGTAAATATTGGCTTTTTTCTGTTCATGACCCGGACTTTCAATATCCAAGTCGAATAAACGCTGGCCATCGACCAACGCAACGCGCAACTCTTCTTTTTGAGTCGCATTGATTAACATTCTTTTCATTGTCAATTTCTCGTTTTGAATTATCTAAAATACCTTGAAAATTAACCGCACTTTACAGATTTACTGACCTTAGCCATCGACCTCGTGTTTCTCGCGAACAGTCAATCTCACGACTGTGTGTTGCTGGGTGCATTGATAGCATACTCAATTGTTATCTAAGACAATTTTCGTAAAACAATGCGATGTGTTAATTACGCATTGCAAGGAAGCGTCAACCTTCAAGAAAAACATGTTGATTATCAATGTCTTATGCCATTTGCCGCATTGAGTTTTGACCAACATACAAAATTACTTTCTAAATGCCAAATTTGAGGCGTAGAAAGACGCCCTATTATCCACATTCGGGGCTAAATTAGCAAGGCATTCTTGCTATTATCGCTAAGGATATTGTGATATGATTCTGCCCAATTTTTAAAGGACAGATTCAATGGCTGAAAAACAAGAAAAAATCATCAATCAATCCGTCAAAATGATCACGATTTCTGAGGATGAAGCAGGACAACGCATTGATAATTATTTATTGGCAAAATTAAAAGGTGTGCCAAAAAGTTTGATTTATCGCATTCTGCGTAAAGGCGAAGTACGTGTGAACAAAGGGCGAATCAAACCTGAATATAAATTGCAAAATGGTGATGTGGTGCGTGTGCCACCTGTTCGTGTTTCTGAAAAAAATACGGCCCCAATTTCGAAAAACTTGAATAAAGTCGCCTCCCTTGAAAGCCATATTATTTTTGAAGATGATTGTTTATTAGTATTGAACAAACCTTCTGGCATTGCGGTTCATGGCGGGAGCGGCTTGAATTTTGGTGTGATTGAAGCGCTTCGTGCATTACGTCCTGAAGCCCGCTTTTTAGAGTTGGTTCACCGTTTAGACAGAGATACATCAGGTATCTTATTAGTGGCGAAGAAACGCTCTGCCTTACGCAACTTACACGAACAACTTCGTGTTAAAACCGTACAAAAAGATTATCTCGCACTCGTACGTGGACAATGGCAATCTCATGTAAAAGTCGTGCAAGCCCCTTTATTAAAAAATGAATTGGCCAGTGGTGAACGCATCGTTAAAGTCAGTGAGCAAGGTAAACCTTCAGAAACGCGATTTGCCATTGAAGAACGTTACCAGAATGCGACCTTAGTAAAAGCGTCGCCTGTAACGGGAAGAACTCATCAGATCCGAGTTCATACTCAATATGCAGGTCACCCGATTGCGCTGGATGATAAATACGGTGATAAAGAATTCGATAAATATATGCAAGATCTCGGACTCAATCGTTTGTTTTTACATGCATTTTCTATTCGCTTTGAACACCCTAAAACGGGTGAAACATTACGTTTCAATGCACAACTAGATGAAAAAATGAAAACAATTCTGAAAAAACTGCGTGAAAGCAAAGAGATAAACCCATAGACAAGAAAAATGTTTATTGCTATATTTGGTGATGGAGACAACTCGTTTCTATCATTAATTAACATATAACAACAAAGGATAGCAAAATGGCAAAAGGACAATCATTACAAGATCCTTATTTGAATGCGTTACGCCGTGAACGTATTCCTGTTTCGATTTATCTCGTTAATGGGATTAAATTACAGGGTCAAATCGAATCATTCGACCAATTCGTGATTTTATTAAAAAACACTGTTAATCAAATGGTGTACAAACACGCTATTTCAACTGTGGTTCCAGCACGTTCTGTTTCTCACCACAATAATAACGGCAGTCATCATGCAGCACAAACTTCTGACGCTGCAGCGGAAGTAGAAACACAAGCAGAATAATTCTGTTCAATGAATGATTTCATCAATTTAAGTGCGGTTGAAAATTCACCTGGAATTTCAACCGCACTTTCGTCATCTAAAACAGGCGACAATAGCCAATCGGCAAAAGATAAAGCTGTCGTCGTGCATATTTTCTTTTCTCAAAATAAAAACATTGAAGATCTGCAAGAATTCCAACTTTTAGCGGAATCTGCCAATGTTGAGATTTTACAAATCATCACCACAAGCCGTGCTACACCACAAGCAAAATATTTTATCGGTGAGGGGAAAGCACAAGAAATTGCGGATGCAGTGAAAGCCTTAGATGCCGATGTCGTTTTGGTGAATCATCAATTAACCCCTGCACAAACCCGTAATTTAGAAAGCATCTGCCAATGCCGAGTAGTGGATCGCACTGGGGTGATTTTAGATATCTTTGCTCAACGAGCCCGATCGCACGAAGGGAAATTGCAAGTTGAATTAGCCCAACTCAAGCATTTATCCACTCGATTAGTCCGCCGAAAAACAGGTTTAGATCAACAAAAAGGTGCGGTTGGATTACGTGGTCCAGGGGAAACGCAATTAGAAACGGATCGCCGTTTAATCAAGGTGCGTATTGCGCAGTTGCAAAATCGTTTGGCGAAAGTCGAAAAACAACGCAACCAAAATCGCCAAACTCGACAAAAAGCGGATATTCCGACCATTTCCTTAGTGGGTTATACCAATGCGGGGAAATCGACGCTATTCAATTTTATCACGCAAGCCAATGTCTATGCGTCGGATCAGCTTTTTGCCACCCTTGATCCCACATTAAGACGTTTACAAATTCAAGATGTTGGTACGGCAATTCTCGCCGATACTGTTGGTTTTGTTCGCCAACTCCCCCATGATTTAGTGTCCGCTTTTAAATCTACCTTGCAAGAAACAGTAGAAGCTAGCCTGCTATTACATGTTATTGATGCTGCAGACGCTCGAAAGATCGAAAATATTGAAGCGGTGAATTTAGTATTGGAAGAAATTAAGGCTGACAAAGTGCCTGCATTGTTGGTGTATAACAAAATTGATTTATTGGAAAATGTGGCGCCCCATATTGAATATGATGACGAGAATAATCCCCTTGCCATTTACCTTTCAGCACATTCAGGTGAAGGATTAGAGCTGCTACTTGAAGCCATTAAAGTACGGTTGAAAAATGAGATACTTTCCTTCACCCTCACGCTGCTCCCTCAAGAGGGCAAAATTCGCCATGCGCTCTATCAATTAGATAGCATTCGTCACGAACAAATGTCAGATGAAGGCGAATTTATCCTCAATGTACAAATTGATAAAGTCGAATGGCTCAAACTTTGTAAACAATTCCCTAAACTGTCAGAAATTATTTACTAATACCGTATTGTTTTAATTTATTGGCGATCGCCGTGTGTGATACGCCTAATCGTTGTGCCAATTTTCGAGTACTTGGATACTGAGCATAAAAAGCACGCAATACACTCGCCTCATATTGTCCCATGATCTCATCCAGGGTTTGCTCACCAAAATCATCCGCAGAAATGACCGCACTTTGTACAGGTTTTAAATTTAAACTTTCAATATCAAGCTGGTTATTTTTGGCTAAGGAACAGGCACGATACAAGACATTGTAAAGCTCTCGCACATTACCTTGCCAAGGCTGCCCTTTCAAATAACTCAAAAAATCAGCATCATATTGCGGCATTGGAATCTTAAGCTGCGTGCTAATTTCTTGTAAAAAACCGTCCGTTAAAGGTTGAATGTCCTCCACTCGCTCACGCAATGGCGGTACATTTAGTGCTAAGACATTTAAGCGATGGAATAAATCACTGCGCAATTCCCCTTGTTCTAACAGCTTTTCCATCGGTTCTTGTGAAGTACAAATCACCCGAACATTTGCATAACGTTCTTTTTCTTCACCCACTCGACGGAAAGAACCATCGGTTAAAAAACGCAATAATTTTGCCTGTAAACTTAATGAAAGCTCGGCAATGCCGTCTAATAACACCGTGCCTTCGTTAGCATATTCAAAAAAACCGGTGGTTTCACTGTCACCCACTTTACGCCCAAACATTTCGCTTTCCGCATCTTCATCCGGCAGGCCTGCACAGTTTACTGCAATGAATTTTTTCTCATGACGCAAGCTCGCAAAATGGCAAGCTTTTGCTAATAAATCTTTACCTGTGCCCGTTTCACCCTGAATTACAAGCGGCACATCAAACATCGCAAAACGTTGTGCATTTTCGACCGCACTTTTCATGGAAAGGCTTTGAGTGACAAAGCAAGAGAACGGATCTTGTGGATTAAATGTCAGCATAAAATAAGCTCTGTTTTATTAAATGATGCCGATATGATAGGAAGTTTATTGATATGTGTAAAGATTAATTTACATATAAAAAGGGCAATCCTTGACTGCCCTTTAGATGATTTTTTAAGTTATTTTTTCACTGCACGATCAAGTTCTTGTGCAATGATTTCCATACTTTCTAAACCACCAAATGCAAGATACCAATTGGCTGCATCAAGATACACAATGTGTCCATCTTTATAGGCTTTGGTTTGTTTGATGATATCGTTATCCAATACTTTTTGCGCATTGTTGGCTTTTTCTGTAATCGCCGCTGTACGATCCACTACGAGTAAAAAGTCTGGATTTTTTTCTAAGATATATTCAAAACCAACGCTTTGTCCATGCGTAGACGATTTGATGCTGTCATCAATCGGTTTAAAACCAAATTTTTGATAGACCATGCCATAACGAGAACCATCACCAAAAGCACTGATTTTACTTTCATTAACCAACACCAATAGTGCCGTTTTACTTTGTGCGTCTTTCGCAACTTGCGCGACTTTACTGTCTAACGCTGATAATTTCTCTTTTGCGACATTTTCTTTGTCAAAGATCTGTCCAAGTGCGGTCACATTTTGTTGAAAACTTGGATAATAATTTGTGTAGTCATTTTCAACATTAAATACTGGTGCGATTTCTTTAAATTTGTCGATCATTTTTTCTTGACGTTTAGACGCAATGATCAAATCTGGATTAAGTTCGTTAATTTGCTCCAATGATTGTTCTTTCAAATCGCCGACATTTTTATATTTTTTGTCTGCAAATTCTGAAAGATAGTTTGGAATTTTTCCGCTTTGTGGGAAGCCCACAATTTTATCTTGCACACCTAATGCACGAAGCGTATCAGCTGCACCAAAATCGAGAACCACCACACGTTGTGGATTTTGTGGTACAACCTGTTTTCCAGCGGCATTTTCAACGGTAATATCTGCAGCTTGTGCAATACCGGTAAATGCAAAGAGTGAAAGTGCTAAAGTTGATAATGTTTTTTTCATGAAGATTTCCTTATTTATCTAAAATAAACGGCAATTTTATGGTCGTCGATATACTGAATCGGAATTGTCATATCATAAATATCTTGTAATACGATTGATTGCATAATGTGGTTAACTTCACCTTGTTGGACTAATTTTCCATTTTTCATGGCAACAATGTAGTCTGAATAACAAGAGGCGAAATTAATATCATGAATCACAATCACCACGGTTTTGTTGAGTTCTGTCGCTAATTTACGCAAAACTTGCATGATCTGCACAGAATGTTTCATATCCAGATTATTTAATGGTTCATCCAACAAAATATAATCGGTATCTTGTGCAAGTGTCATCGCAATATAAGCGCGTTGTCGCTGCCCACCACTTAAGTTATCGATATATTGATGACGAATATCATCTAAATTCATATAGGCAATGGCATTATCAATAAAAGTGCGGTCAGTTTGGGTTAAGTTTCCTTTGCTATAAGGAAAACGGCCAAAAGCGACTAAATCTTCAATGGTTAGACGCAAATTAATGTTGTTAGTTTGCTTTAAAATCGCAAGTTGTTTCGCAATATCGCTACTTTTCTTACGATTGAGCAATTCACCGTTGAGATAGATCTCGCCACTATCAGCATTCAACAAACGGCTCATAATAGACAGCACTGTACTCTTCCCCGCGCCATTCGGCCCGATAAAAGACGTAATTTTCCCCGTAGGAATGGTAACGGACACATTATCCACCACCTTTTTGCTTCCGTAACTTTTCGTAATATTGCGAATTTCTATTGCCATTTTTTGTTTGCTCTTAATAACAAATAAATAAAGTACACACCGCCGACAAAATTAACGATGATGCTTAATGTTGTGCGGAAGGTAAAAATATGAGTAACCAATAATTGCCCAAAAACCAAGGTAATAATGGAAATTAACATCGCAGCAGGAATAAGCACCTTATGGCGATAATCACGAATAAATTCAAAGGTCACATTCATCACCAATAGCCCGAGGAACGTAAGTGGGCCAACAAGTGCGGTCGACACTGACGTTAAAATTGCCACGAGAATTAATAGAACTTTTAAGGTCTTTTGATAATCGATACCTAAGTTAATGGCATTTTCTCGCCCTAACGCTAACACATCAAAGCAATGCCAATATTTCAAACTGAAAACAATGGTCGCCACTAAAATGGCTAACGCGACCCACAAGATTTGTGTATTGATTCGGTTGAAGCTTGCAAAGCCAATATCTTGAGCGATCTGGAATTCATTTGGGTCAATCAACACTTCCATAAATGTCGTTAAGCTACCAAAGAAGGTGCCGAAAATAATCCCGACAAGCAACAAGAAGAAAATATTTTGGTTTTCTTTCTTAAACAGGAAGTGATAAAGCACTAATGAAAACGCCATCATTAATCCCGTACACAAGACAAACAATGCAATGGAATTCATTGAAAGCAATGTGCTTGAACCGAAAAGGAAAATAATCGCCGTTTGAATCAGTAAATACAGCGAATCTAATCCTAAAATACTCGGCGTGAGAATTCGGTTATTCACGACCGTTTGGAAAATCATCGTAGCAAGTGCAATTGCCGCGCCTGTAATCACAATCGCAATTAAGGATAAGGCACGATTTTCCAAGGCATATTGCCAACGGTTTGGTAAGTTGTAGCCTAAATAAAGTGTAAGAGAAACAATGGCTAACAACGACAATACAATCAGTTGAGAAGAAGATTTCTTAGCCATTTCTATACCGCTTTAATAATAAAAATAAGAAGATACCACTGCCAAATACGCCAACCACAGCATTAATGGAAATCTCATAAGGATAAATCACACTTCGACCTAAAATATCACAGAATAAAACAAATACGCTACCTAGCAAGGCGGTATGAGATAACACTTTCTTCAAGTTATCCCCCAAATAAAGTGTGACGATATTCGGGATAATTAACCCCAAGAAAGGGATCACGCCCACAGATACGATAATAATTGAAGATACGACCGCCACAATAAGCAATCCGAGATAAAGAACTTGGTTGTAATTTAGACCTAGATTAACCGCAAAATCTTTCCCCATCCCGACAATAGAAAAACGATGCGCAAATAAATAAGCCACGATAAGTGTCGGAATACTGAAATACAACAATTCATAACGGCCTGACATCACAAGAGAAAAATCCCCTTGTAGCCATCCGGATAAGTTTTGTAATAGATCTTCTTTGTAAGCAATAAAGGCGGTAATTGAACTGATGATATTACCGAACATAATACCCACTAAAGGCACAAAAATCGTATCCTTGAATTTCAAACGGGATAGAATCGTCATAAATAACAATGTGCCAAGGAAAGACACGATGACCGCAATGGTCGTTTTTAACAACATTGAAGCCGTTGGGAAAAACAGCATCGCCATTAAAATCCCTAATCTTGCACTATCCATTGTGCCAGCAGTGGTGGGAGAAACAAATCGGTTTCGACTGAGTTGCTGCATCACTAAACCACAAATACTCAAGGATGCACCAGCAATCAAGATACTGATTAAGCGAGGCACGCGACTAATGAAAAAGATCTGCCATTGATTACCTTCAAAATTCAGTAACCCTTGCAAATTAACGGTACTTACCCCGAGAAAAAGTGAAACAAAGGAAAGCACGATCAATAGAAAAATCAGATAACGTCTCTTAATCATAAAAATGAGAATAATTCTAAAATGCAAAGAGAATAGCATATTGAGGAAAAAGAGAAAAGATGAAGTGCGGTTAGTTTTAAGTTAATTTTTTAGGCATATAAAAAATGCGGTCAAATTTGACCGCATTTTATTCACTATAATTTTAATGTTCTTTCAACTTCTTTCGCTCGGACTAAGAATTGCTTACGTTCTGCAGTTGCCATACCGCTGCTGGTACCCGGTAATTTAACCGTAAGTGGGTTCACCGCACGGTCATTAATATGGAACTCATAGTGCAAGTGTGGACCGGTTGAGATACCCGTATTCCCTGTTAATGCAATACGCTCCCCTTTCTTCACAGCCTGCCCTGCTCGAACTAAAGCACGACTTAAATGCATATACACCGTTTGATATTCACGACCATGACGTATCACCACATAACGTCCTGCACCACCAGCCTGATAAGCCACTTTTTCCACTACACCATCAGCTGGTGCAATAACTGGTGTACCTGGTGCAACAGCAAAGTCTACCCCTTTATGTGGGCGAACACGTCCCGTTACCGGATGGCGGCGATTTGGGTTAAATGGTGACGAAATACGTGCTTGGCGTTGTAATGGATAACGCGCAAAGCCTTTACCCAAGGTTTCACCTTGTTTATCGTAGTAACGACCATTCGCCGCTTGAATACCATAGTAACTCTTACCATCCGCCATAATATGAATGGCTTCAACGTTACCTTGCCCCGTTAATTTATCGCCTAAATATTCGCGAGACACTAAAATCGCAAACTTGGTCCCTTTACTGAGTTTCTGGAGACTTACCTGCCATTGTAATGCCGAACTTAATTGGCTAATTTGACGCCCATCCAAACCTAAATCACGTAAACTTGAAGCAAAGGATCCGTTAATCGTGCCTTTTAGCACCTCTTTCTTCCAAATACTTTTCTTCTCTAAGATTTGGCGTTTAAACTTACCGTCTTCAGTGCGCTCATAAATGCGCTCTTCTTTTTCAGATACCAACCAGTTTAAATACTCTAGTTGGTCTTCTTTATCTAAAATCCAATAGAACTGCTGACCCGCACGCAGCGTTTTTAATTCAGGATACGCGGCAATCAAATCTTTCGCCGTATCATCTTCTAAACCGGAAAGCTCTAGTACATCTTTTAATGAATCGCCACGTACTACAGTATGGCTAAATTGATCGGTGATACGTAATGCTTGATCAGCCACATCTAAAATACCGCTCAGCGCATCTTGAGCATCTTTTGGTAAATCATTGAGATCGTCAAATTGCGGTTTGATTTCATCGACTTCATCATCTTTGGCTTGAAGTTCATCATCATAAGAGGTTGCATCTTCCGTATTAGCCTGTTGTTTTGCTTCAGGATGTTCGCCTTCTTGAGATTGAGGATTGCCCGATTCTGTTTTTTCAGGTGTAAGAGATTGATATTGAACGTTATCCACCATCTCTGGTTCAAGATTACTTTGCAGAGAAGGATCATAATCAGCGGTATCTTTAAAGGCGAGGAAAATGCCCGTTAAAATAAGCAAAAGTGCGGCAAAAAAAATCGCTGCTTTTATGCGGGATTTTCGTTTCCGTCTATCTCTGGCTAATTTAACGTGTTGTACCATTTGATACCTTTAAAATGAGTAAAAAAGATTTCCGTTTTTCAGACTACAAACTCTGGAAAAAATTCATTTTACCCTAAAAATGTAAAATCTTATGCCTAAATATTAGGCATAGTCGGAATTTCTTGAGAAAAAGGCGGAAATGAGCTATTTTAGTGAGCTATTTTTAGAGGGGGAATTATGCAGATTCACGCCATTCAACCAGCCCAACCTACACCATTAATTACACTGAAAAATATCAATGTAGTCTTTGAACAAAAAACCGCATTGCGGGACATTAATCTCAGCATTTATCCCAATTCCATTATCACCATTGTCGGGCCAAATGGTGGGGGAAAATCGACCCTTTTAAAAACCTTACTAAAATTACAAACGCCAACATCCGGTGAAGTGATTTATAGCGCGAATGTCAGAATTGGCTATGTCCCACAAAAAATTCATCTCGATCACAGCTTACCGATGACGGTTGAGCGTTTTCTTGCGCTCAAAAAAGGTGTTAAAACACAAGAAATATCAACCGCACTTGAGCAACTCTCTATTACTCATTTAAGAAAAAATAATATGCAAAAACTCTCTGGTGGCGAGATGCAACGTGTATTATTGGCTCGTGCGATTTTGAATAAACCCAATTTACTGGTGCTAGATGAACCGACTCAAGGCGTGGATATTAATGGTCAAGCTGAACTTTATCAGCTGATTCACCGTACTCAACAAGCCTTAAATTGCGCAGTATTAATGGTTTCCCATGATTTTCATATTGTGATGGCGGACAGTAAAGAAGTGTTGTGTATCAATCAACATATTTGCTGTGCCGGCACACCAGAAAGCCTATCGAATGATCCCACATTTATGCGTCTTTGGGGGAATCAAATCTCACAAAATGTGGGCTTTTATACGCACCATCATAATCACCACCATAATATGCATGGTGATATTTGTAGTTGCAGTGCCAATCCATCAGAATGCCAACAATAAGGAAAAATCATGTTTGAGATTTTATTTCCCGCCTTGCTTACGGGCTTACTGCTTTCCTTAATTACTGCACCACTGGGTGCCTTTGTGGTATGGCGTAAAATGGCTTATTTTGGTGATACCCTTTCCCACTCTGCCTTACTCGGTGTGGCATTAGGGATTTTCTTACAAATTAACCCTTATGTAGCCATTGTGATTTTGACGATTATTCTCGCCGTATTAATGGTGTGGCTCGAAAGTAACACGCAATTTTCAGTAGATACCCTTTTAGGGATTATCGCACACAGTTGTCTTTCACTTGGTGTGGTCACCGTTGGGCTACTGAAAAATGTCCGCGTAGATTTAATGAGTTATCTTTTTGGGGATCTGCTTGCCATTAATTTTAACGATTTGCCTTATATTGGCGTGGGTGTCGTCATTGTATTAGGCACCCTACTTTACTTCTGGCAAGCTTTACTATCGACCACAGTTTCGCCTGAACTGGCTCAAGTGGAAGGCATTAATATCAAAAAAATGCGATTTATCTTAATGATTTTGACCGCACTTACAATCGCATTAAGTATGAAGTTCGTAGGCGCCCTGATTATTACATCCCTCTTAATTATTCCGGCAGCAACGGCAAGACGCTTTGCCAAAACACCTGAACAAATGGTGTTTATTGCGATTTTAATCAGCATGCTTTCCGTCGTTGGCGGATTATTCCTTTCCGCCTTTTATGATACCGCTGCGGGGCCTTCTGTCGTGATTTGTTCCGCATTTTTGTTTTTGTTATCATTACTAAAAAAGGAATATTTATAATCCGCTCCAACCAGTGAAAACCATTTGCACCGCACCTTAAATCTTGATAAAGTGCGGGCAACTTTTGACGATATTTTAGGATAAGAAATGAGCCAAGAATATTTAGATTTTGAATTACCTATTGCTGAACTTGAAGCCAAAATTGAAGCGTTACGTTCAGCATCTGATGACAAAATTGATTTACACGATGAAATTAAACGCTTGCAAAAGAAAAGCGATGAATTAACCAGAAAAACCTTTGCAAATCTTGATGCATGGCAGGTTTCTCGTATGGCACGTCACCCAAATCGTCCATACACGCTTGATTATATCGAACATATTTTTACTGATTTCCAAGAACTTGCGGGCGATCGTGCCTTTGCAGATGATAAAGCAATCGTAGGTGGTCTTGCTCGTTTAGATGGTCGCGCGGTAATGATTATCGGTCACCAAAAAGGTCGTACAGTAAAAGATAAAGTAACACGTAACTTTGGTATGCCAGCACCTGAAGGCTATCGTAAAGCGTTACGTTTAATGCAAATGGCTGAGCGTTTTAACTTGCCTATTATTACCTTTATCGACACGCCAGGGGCTTACCCAGGCATCGGTGCGGAAGAACGTGGTCAATCTGAAGCGATTGCTCGTAACTTACGTGAAATGTCTACCTTAAAAGTGCCTGTTATCTGTACGGTAATCGGTGAAGGCGGTTCCGGTGGTGCATTAGCTATTGGTGTCGGCGACAAAGTGAATATGTTGCAATATTCAACTTATTCCGTTATTTCACCAGAAGGCTGTGCTTCTATTTTATGGAAGAGCGCTGAAAAAGCATCAACCGCAGCAGAAGTCATGGGCTTAACCGCAACTCGTTTAAAAGAGTTAGGTTTAATTGATAATATCGTTCAAGAGCCATTAGGTGGTGCGCATCGTAATTATCATGAAATGGCACGTAATTTAAAACAATGCCTTGTTGAAGAACTAAACGAACTCGATACCTTCGACAAAGATGGCTTATTAGAAAGACGTTATGAACGTTTAATGTCTTACGGTTATTGTTAATAAAATAGAAAAAGAGCGGTTAGTTTAACCGCTCTTTTTTGTGTTTTGAAAAAAATGTTGCATGGATGCAAGAAACAGCATCAATGCCTAAAATAATATAACAAGGAGAACTCAAAATGAAAAACGTATTAGCAATCCAATCTCATGTAGTTTATGGTTTCGCTGGTAATAAATCTGCTACCTTTCCAATGCAGCTATTAGGCGTGGATGTATGGGCACTCAATACCGTGCAATTCTCTAACCATACTCAATATGGTAAATGGACAGGCATGGTTATTCCACAAGAGCAAATTGGTGAAATTGCTAACGGTTTAGATGCTATTGGAAAACTGCAAGAATGTGATGCGTTGCTTTCTGGCTATTTAGGTTCAGCTGAACAAGTTGACCAAATTATCTATGCTTTAGAAAAAATCAAAGCACGTAACCCTAGTGCACTTTACTTGTGCGATCCCGTGATGCCAAATGCCGAAAAAGTCTGCGTGGTAGCTGATGGTGTACGTGAACGCTTAATTGAAAAAGCCATTCCACGTGCGGACATCATGACCCCAAATCTTTCCGAACTTCGTACGCTTTCTGACTTCCCTATCAACACCTTTGACGATGTGCTCAAAGCCGCTAATGCGTTAGTTGCTAAAGGTGTGAAGAAAGTGTTAGTTAAACACTTAGGTAAAGCAGGTAAATTAAATGATCCTGATACCTTTGAAATTATTATGGCGACACCTGAAGGTGTATGGCATTTAAGTCGTCCACTTTATAAATTCTCTTTTGAACCTGTTGGTGTGGGCGATTTGATTGCGGGTACTTTTTTGGCGCATTACTTAAACTGTGGCAATGATGTTGAATCTTTTGAAAAAATGAATAATGCAGTGGCGGGTGTAATGAAAACTACCTTTGATTTAAAATCTTACGAGCTCCAACCTATTGCTGCACGTTTTGAGATCTTAAATCCAAGCACAAACTACAAAGCTGTTAAAGTTGCCTAATGGATCTTTTTTCATTATTCCAAGCTCAAATCCCACCCCCCGCCAATAAGCTTCTCATTGCTTTTAGCGGTGGTTTGGATTCTACTGCACTGCTTTCTTTAGTTAAAAAACTCAGCGAAAAACGACCGCACTTAAGTCTACGAGCTATTCATATCCATCACGGATTAAGCCTGAATGCGGATACTTGGACGACTCATTGCCAACAACTCTGTGAGCAATTTGCCATTCCACTTATTATTGAAAAAGTCAAAGTGGAAATGCACAATGGCATTGAAGCGGGCGCAAGAGAAGCTCGTTATCGAGCGATTTCAACACATATTCAGCTAGATGAATATCTTGTCACTGCACATCATTTAAATGATCAAACTGAGACCTTTTTCCTGGCGCTAAAACGCGGAGCAGGATTGCAAGGTTTAGGTGCCATGCAAAAAGAAAGCCAATTATTTGGGATGCCTATTCTACGCCCACTCCTTTCTTTTAGCCGTAATGAATTAGAAGATTACGTTCAGCAAGAAAATCTGTCTTGGGTCGAAGACGAAAGCAATCAAGATAATCATTACGATCGCAATTTCTTACGTAACCAAATTTTGCCTGAAATACGCCAACGCTGGGGACATTTTGATCATGCAGTTCAGCGTGCCGCACAACATTGTTTTGAGCAACAACAACTGATCAATGAATTATTACAGACCCGCTTTGAGCAGCACATTCTTGAGGATCAAAAACAGTTTTCACTCGTAAATTTTCTAGAATATTCATTGCAAAAACAAACCGCACTTTTACGCATGTGGTTGGCTAAAAATCAGATTGCTATGCCTACGCAGGTTCAATTAATGCATATTATTGATGATGTTATTCAGGCTAAAGCAGATGCATCCCCACAATTTCAACTCGGGGAGCATATTATTCGCCGCTATCAACAATGTCTCTATTTAACCGGAGAATTCGTTGATTTGTCGCAAACTTGCCTTGATATGCAATTAAATCAACAGATTGCCTTGCCTGATAATCTAGGAACAATTTATGCCGAATGTAATGTACAAGGCATTTTAGTCCATTGGAATGACAAACAAGTTCAGCTATCAAATACACAAGAACCCATTCAAGTAAGATTTGCTTATACTGGCAAAGTAAAACGCCAGCATAATCGCCCTGCTGAAACCATGAAAAAAATTTGGCAAGAGCTCGGCGTTCCACCTTGGCAACGAAATCGTATTCCACTCCTTTTTTATGGTGAGACTTTACAAAGTGCGGTCGGTTTTTTCCGTGTTTTTCAACGTGGAGAGAAATAAAAAATGGGTGATGATTCACCCATTTTTATGATTAAGAAAAGCGTTTAAAATACCTGCTGTAAACTCTTTCCGTAAATAAAAACCCAGTGGCAAGGTATCAATTACTTCCCCATTTTGACCGATGCCTTTCGTAATGGCTTTACTATTGGCGCCTTTTGGACGCAGTTGCATAACTTCACCAATACGCGCCGTAATCTGATCTAACTTTCCGAGCACAATATAATCCATCAACTCTTCCCAATCTTGGCGTAATTGATGTTCTTGTTCAGTCGAAGGACGCCATAAAATAGGCTGACCAATATGGCGCTCACGCAAAGGAATGTCTCGACTACCTTCAATGGGAATCCACAAGACTTTCGATAATTTATGACGAACGTGCGAATTTTCCCAATTTACTCCTGAGTTTTGCACCAAGGGCGCAAGGCTCACAAAGGTGGTTTCCAACGGAAAACCTTCGGCATTGATGGGTAACGTTTTTAATTCGATGCCTAAATGGGAAAAGTCCTGCTCTGCTTTACTGCCGGCAGTCGCTCCTAATGCGGTTTCAAGCAACATTCCAACCCAACCTTTATCGCGTTTTAAATCAGGCGGAACGGGAATATTTAATTCATCTGCAAGTTCGCCAAAGGTTAACCCCGCAATAGATTGCGCTTTTTCTAATAAGGCTTGTTCGGTTTGTGGGATCATTCGTGGTATTTCTTCAATAATTTCGGTTTAACGTATTCTACGCCTTTGTCGATGTAAGGAATATTTTCTAGTTTCAATAAAAAGCGTTTTGCCGGCAATCCACCACCAAAACCAGTGATTTCACATTTTTTCCCTAATACACGATGACATGGAATGATAATACTAATGGGATTACTCCCGACAGCTCCGCCAACGGCTCGCACTGCCTTAGGGTTATTAATGCTTTCTGCTAATCCACCATAACTCGCCGTTTTTCCATAAGGAATTTGACGCAATGCTGCCCAAATCGCTTGTTGAAATGCGGTACCTTTAGGCGATAAAGGAATATCGGAGAAACTTTCTAGTTCGCCATTAAAATAACGCATTAAAGCGCCCCGCACTTTTTCAAAAAGCGGTAAATCCTCTCTCAAAATCCAATTGGGATTCGGCGTGGTTTGTTCTAATTCACAATCTAAATTCGTTAAATATTCACCATCAGAAAGCATCAATAACCGACCAATTGGTGAGTCCATATAAGCATAAAAAAGTGCGGTCATTTTTCTCTCGTTTTTTATAAAGTCATATAAGAAAAAAGCACACCGAACATACATTCGGTGTGCTGCGTATTATGCTAAATTTTTTACAAATTAGAAACTGTAGTTTAAGTTTAAACCGTAAAGGTTAGCACTTGCTTTAGAGGTATAATTCGCTGTTACTGTCGCTAAGCCACCAATTGATTGGCTTTCGGTAAAGTGAATTTTTTTACCACGCAAGTGTGTAAAGCCCGCATCAATAGAAAGATTAGGAGTAAATTTATAAGTTGCCCCTACGCTATACCACATACGATTAGTATCTGGAATAGATGCACTTGCATGTTCTGTTGGTGCTGCCGCTTCATCATAAGCAATACCGGCGCGAAGTGTTAATTTATCATTTACATTATAGGTTGCACCTAATGCATAACGAGAATTGCTACGGTATTTTTCATCTTTATGGAATGCGAGTTCTCCGTCATTAAAGGTTGCGTGTAACTCTTTGAAACGGCTCCAATGTGTAAATTTGTAGCTATAGTGCAATGCCAAATTATCTGTAACTTGGTGGAAACCTGATAATTCTAAATAATCTGGTAGGTGTAATGTTAATCCACCTGCAGCAGGGCCTTGACCACGAATAGTACGACTCGCACTCACAGCATTATCATCTTCAAAGTCAATATCGACTTTTGAATGATAGGCTAAACCAACACGGTTATTTTCGTTAAACTCGTACACTAAACCTGCATTCCAACCGAAACCCCATGCATTTTTATCTTGTAAGTGGGTTAGTACAGTTTCTTTATTCACACCTTGTAATTTTGCTAAAGAAACGGCTGCGTTTGGTGAAATTCGTCCAGCTCTCACTAATGCAGGAACTAATGGTGCAACATTTTTTACTGCATCACTTAAAATACCAGTACGACGTTCAATTTCTGCTTTTGCATAAACTGCATTTAAACCCACACCAGCAGTTAAACCTTGAGAAACACGATATGAACCGCTTAAATTTAAGTTAATCGCACTTAAATCAGTTTTACCGCCGAATACACCTGCATTGTAATCTGATTCATATTCACTTTTTAATCCAAAATTCACATTCATACCACCACCAATGGCAAATTTGTCATTAATTGGTGCCACAAAATACATATTTGGAATCAATGAACCAGGAACAACACTATTATGAGCTGCAGAACCAACAGCAACGGTACGACCTAGTGCATTAACTGTAACTGGACCACTCATGTGAATTTTAGAATCCACATAAACGCCACCCACAGAGAATTGATTAGTTTTGAATAAACTCATTAATGCAGGGTTAGTTGCAACTACTGCAGCATTATCAACAATTGCTGCTTCACCGGCATAAGCACGACCAAGACCGGATGTAGAAACTTCTGCTAATTGGAATGCGGCTGCATTTGCACCGCTTGCTGCTAACAATGTGGTCATTGCTAATAGCGTTTTATTAAATTTTGTCATTTGGAACCTTTTGTTATTAATAATGAAAAAATCCGCGAGATTCTAAAACTCCAATAAATGGAGTGCAAATTATTTTAGATTAATTTAAAAGTGTTCCGACCAGTGATAAATAAATGATATTTAAATTAAAAAAATGCGGCTACTTTGGCAGAGCGTTTTAAAAATGCTAGAATAGAACCAATCTTAATTTTAAATAAGGAAATCCTATGACAGTAACATGCAAAGCAGAAGAATCTCTCACTTGTAGTTGTGTTGATGTGGGTACGATTATTGACGGTTCAGATTGCTCTGTTGATATTCATCAAACCTATGCGAATAAAGCTGAAGCTGAAGCGGCACTTAATCGTTTCATTGAAAAAGCACGCAAAACAGAAAGCGATCCTTGCGACATTAAAAGTGAAATCACAGAAACTGAAAATGGCGCCAATTTAACGGCGCGTTTTACATTTAGCTGCCAAGCTGAAGCGATGATTTTCGAATTAGCAAATCGCTAAAAATATTTTAGAAATTGACCGCACTTTATCATGCAAAATAAAGTGCGGTTATTTTTTTGCTTAAATCCTGATTAAATCACTATCGCAAACGTTTGCTTAATCTGATACAATCACGCCGTTTTATCATTTAACCTAAAAATATAGGATAGCATTGTGAGCAAACCATCATTAAGTTATAAAGATGCAGGCGTGGATATTAATGCCGGTAATGAATTAGTTGAACGTATTAAACCACACGTGAAACGAACTACTCGTCCTGAAGTCATCGGGGGATTAGGTGGGTTTGGCGCATTATGTGCTATTCCGGGCAAATATAAAGAACCGATCCTCGTTTCAGGTACAGACGGTGTAGGAACAAAACTACGTTTAGCCATTGACTTAAAAAAACACGATACCATTGGTATTGATTTGGTTGCAATGTGTGTTAACGATTTAGTGGTTCAAGGCGCCGAACCATTATTCTTCTTAGACTACTATGCGACAGGAAAACTTGATGTGGATGTTGCCTCTGATGTGGTAAAAGGCATTGCTGAAGGCTGTGTACAATCGGGTTGTGCATTAGTTGGTGGTGAAACCGCTGAAATGCCGGGTATGTACCACGCTGGCGATTATGACCTTGCCGGTTTCTGTGTGGGTGTGGTTGAAAAATCAGAAATCATTGATGGCAGTCAAGTTAAAACGGGTGATGCTTTAATCGCACTTGGTTCAAGTGGCCCGCATTCAAATGGTTATTCTTTAATTCGTAAAGTCATTGATGTTGCTGGCGTCAACCCAGCCACTGAGCAATTAGATGGTCGTCCATTAAGTGAACAAGTGCTTGCGCCGACAAAAATCTATGTAAAATCTGTTCTTGCCTTAATCAAACAAACGGAAGTCCATGCTATCGCACACTTAACCGGCGGCGGTTTCTGGGAAAATATCCCTCGTGTATTACCGAAAAATACCAAAGCGGTTATCGATGAAAGCAGTTGGGAATGGCAACCCGTGTTCAAATGGTTACAAGAAAAAGGCAACATCGAAACCTATGAAATGTACCGTACGTTCAACTGTGGCGTTGGTATGGTGATTGCATTACCACAATCGCAAGTGGAAACCGCTTTAGCGATTTTAAAACAATCCGGTGAAAATGCCTGGTTAATCGGTCATATTGAAAATGCGACAGATAACGAACCACAAGTTATTATTAAATAATTTCTCTTTTCCATTTCAGGGCGAAAATTTCAGAATGAAAGGTTCGCCCTTCTTTTATGCAGAATAATATGAAAAAAATTGCCGTCCTGATTTCAGGACAAGGATCAAATCTTCAAGCAATAATTGAGGCTTGTCAAACCCGCTTTATTCCAGGAAAGATTGTGACTGTCATCAGTAATAAAATCGATTCATTTGGCTTAAAACGCGCTAAAAGTGCGGGCATTCCTAGCCGAGTTTTTTTGCGCCAAGATTTTAGTTCCAATCTCGCTATGGATAAGGCTATAGGGGATTATTTAGACGCTCTCAATATTGATCTCATTGTGTTAGCCGGTTACATGAAAATCTTAACCAAACCATTCACACAACGTTTTGCTGGGAAAATTTTAAATATTCATCCTTCCCTTCTGCCAAAATATCCTGGGTTACATACTTATCAAAGGGCACTTGAGAATGGCGAGAGTGAACATGGTACAACCGTGCATTTTGTCAATGAAGAGCTCGATGGCGGCGCCATTGTGTTACAAGCTAAAGTACCGATTTTCCCTGGTGATACCGTCGAGGAAATTGAACTTCGTACACGTGAACAGGAATATAATATTTATCCTTTAGTGATTAAATGGTTTATTGAAGAGCGATTAAAGCTCGAAAACGGTATAGCGTATTTAGATGCCTCCCCTTTACCGATATCTGGCTATGCCGCTGAATAAAGTGAAATAAAAAAGCGATACACATTGTGTACCGCTTTTTTCAGAGCAAGGTTCTATTAGAAACGATAACCTAAACCGACGAAATATACTGTAGGGTCAAGTTTCACCTTCACCGTATGATGTTCACCAGCTAAATTAAAACGCGCTTTGGTTTTAATGTTCGCGTACCACATTGCCGCATTGAAATAAAGATTGTCGGTCAGTTTAATATCGACACCCACGTTCGCAATTGGGCCAACTGAATCTTTTAATCTAAGATCAGATACGCCAGCTAACTTAGCTTTTTCACTGAAAAATGTCGTGTAGTTAAGACCCGCGCCTACATAAGGACGTACGCTAGCATCTTTATCAAAGAAATAGTATTGAGCATATACACTTGGCGGTAAATGTTTAGTTTTACCTACTAAGGCAGAACCTAACTTAATTTCATGACTGAAAGGGGTCGCCGCAAGTAATTCTACCCCGATGTTATCAGTGAACATATAAGTACCGGTTAAACCCAATTGAGTATTGTTGTTCACTTTAAATTTAAAGACATCGCTATTTGTGGTGGTGTGTGTATCCACAAGAACACCACCCGCTCTAACAATAACATCACCTTGCTGATGTGCGTTTGCAAAACCCGCTAATAATGCCGCGCTTAATCCCAATGCTAATGCTGCTTTTTTCATTTTGACTCCTTAGTCATTTTCTTTAAGATTAATTCCCATACAAATTATGGGTAAATATATGATACCTATTTTTAAGTATTAAAAATATGATCTCTATCAATTTTTTAAAAATTAATGATTAATAATTTTTGATCTAGAACAATTTCTTGTATTTTTAGTTTTTTGATGTCAAAGCTTGTATAATTACTTCACTTTTTTTACCGAGAAAATACAATGCAAATTAACTTTACTCAGATTTTTCAAGATAGCCTCAACTTTATGCGTAATCAGCGAAAAACCGTGCTACTTTTCGTTGGTATTTTCATCATCTCACAATTGATTAATGCATTAGTCAGTGTCCCAATGCCGAGTTTGGGTGATAATCCTAATCCATCACAACAGGATATTATTGATGCATTGAGTAAAGTGGAGCCAACTGCACTGATTGGATCTTTTTTATTCCAACAATTATTGATGTCTTTTATTGTGACCTTCGGTATTGCAACCATTCATCATATTAGTCTGCAAAATGAAAATCCGATTAATCAAGGTCTCATGCTTACATTGCGTCGTTTTTTAGGTGTGGTCGTTTTAGATATTTTTATGAGCTTGCCACTTCTCTTTGGCATAGCGGGTGTCATGAGCTCATTTTTAAGCAAAAATGCCCTCTCCCCTCTAGCCTTTGTTTCAATGGTATTTGGTTTATTTTTCTTTGTTCGCCTATGCTTATCGCCTGTGCATTACATTGCCGCAAATCAATCTATCGGGCAAAGTGCTTTACAGGTGTGGCGTGCAGGTATTAAACGTAATGGCTTATTAATTATTTATGCCTTGCTCACTTATTTACTTCTTCCTTTAGTGGTGAATACCATTGGTGCACTCTTGGGTTCATCATTTTTAAGTGCTATCGTTGGTATCTTGGCTGCATTATTTCAAATGTTTATTTTGGTATTTACTTACCGTTTTTACAGCTTATTTATGAAGGCATAATATGAAACAACTTCTTAAATTCATCCCTCTTGTTCTCTTTTTCATCACCTACAAAATATCTGGTGTGCGTGAAGCTGCGATTGTCTTAGTTATTGCAACTATTGTGCAGATGATTGTGTTAAAACTGAAATATGGTGTCATTGAAAAACAACAAAAAATTATAGCCATTGCTGTCGTCTTTTTTGGCTTACTCACAGCCTATTTCGATAAAATCGTATACCTACAATGGAAAGTTACTATCATTAATGCTTTGTTTGCCATTGCTTTATTGGTTGCACAATTCCAATTCAATACGCCACTGGTGAAAAAGTTATTAGGCGAAGAAATCCAATTACCGGATAATGTGTGGAACAAATTGAATTTAGGCTGGGCTGGATTTTTCATTCTGTGTATGCTTGTAAATATTTATATCAGTCAAAATATGTCTGACAATGCTTGGGTTTACTTCAAATCTTTTGGTTTACTTGGTATGACCTTTGTTGCAACAATCATCAGCGGTGCTTATATTTACCGTTACTTACCTAAAGATGATCAAAAAAATGACGAGGACAAATAATGGTTTCAAATCTTACAGATAAAGAAGGTCGTCAATCTAAAGGCGTATTATTACTACGTACCTTAGCGATGCCTTCAGATACCAACGCCAATGGCGATATTTTCGGTGGCTGGATTATGTCCCAAATGGATATGGGCGGAGCAATTCTAGCGAAAGAAATCGCTCATGGCCGTGTGGTCACTGTTGCCGTTGAAAGTATGAACTTCATTAAGCCTATCTCTGTAGGGGATGTAGTTTGCTGCTACGGACAATGTCTTAAAGTGGGACGTTCTTCCATTAAAATTAAAGTGGAAGTATGGGTGAAAAAAGTCTCTAGCGAACCCATTGGTGAACGCTATTGTGTCACCGATGCCGTCTTTACCTTTGTTGCAGTGGATGCTGACGGAAAATCTCGCAGCATTCCACGTGAAGGTAACCATGAATTAGAGCAAGCCTTAAAAACAATTGAAGAATTACACCTAAGTTGCTAACAGGAGAAACATATGTACTATGTAATTTTTGCCCAAGATATTCCTGGCACTTTAGAAAAACGCCTTGCTGTACGTGAGCAGCATCTCGCTCGTTTAAAACAATTACAAGCAGAAGGTCGTTTATTAACAGCCGGTCCCAATCCAGCTATTGACGATGAAAACCCAGGCGAAGCTGGCTTTACCGGCTCGACAGTGATTGCTCAATTCGAAAGCCTGTCTGCAGCAAAAGACTGGGCGGCACAAGATCCTTATGTTGAAGCTGGCGTTTACGGTGATGTGATTGTGAAGCCTTTCAAAAAAGTTTTCTAAATAAAACGAACTCTACACTCAAAGACGGATCTAAATATCCGTCTTTCTCTTTATATGGAACCTCCTATGCGAGCACTTAAACACACGACAATTTCGTTATTAATTTTAACCGCACTTTCAGGCTCAGCTTTGGCTAATCAGCATGCCCATAAAAGCAAAAATGAAACTGCGCCACAAATTAACCTTGCTGAAGAACAAGCAAAATGGGTACAACAACAGCACGCTCATGAATTAAAGCTGATTGAACAACGCGCGACTTTTCTGCAATTAGAGTCGCTCCTAAAAAGTGCGGTCAAAAATAATCATGTTTCTAATAATGCTAAATTATTTCTTGGGCTTATTGATTCTTTAAAAGGTTATCCATTGCAAACTGATGCTATAGCGGCTTATTTAGATGCACGTATAAAAACCGTTAATCGCGATACACCTCGTGAAGAAGTGAATGCATTGCGAACAGACATTGAACAATTTATTCAACAGCATGCCTCTCATTTTCTACGCGGAAAATTAGAACAAAGCATTTTTACATTATTAACCAATGCTGAAGATACTCAAGCACTCGCCGAACTCACGCCAAATAATTTGGAAAGACAAATTGCCGTACTTACGGCTAAATATCAAATAGAAGCAGCCAATACTAGTCAAACGGCAGAAAATCCATCAAACGATAAGAATAAATCGGCTATTTTGTCTGAATATGAACAACTTTGGCTTAATAATGCTGAACTTCCTAATGATGCTCAACTCTGGGCGGCTTGGTATTCACAAGGTGGACGCACTGAAGAGAAGATCTATCAAAAAGCGGAAATGCTCTTTGGTAAAAATGATGCTAAAGGATTAGAAATACTCACTAAAGAGTTAGAAAAAATTGAGAACGCTAAAAAAGATGAGCAAGTAGCCGCTCATTTAGCGCTCTATCAGGATCTCTTAAAAAATCCAGCCAATTTGAAAACACTCGCTGACTCATTGCCATTAATTGATGGTAATACGAATAAAATCATCAATAAATTTGTCGTAGTGCTAGGTTTTGCTCGTTATTTGCGGACCATTCCAGAAAATATGAATGAGCCAACATTCACCCCTTACGAGCAATGGGCGAAGACTTGGCAATTAAACGAAGCTGAATTACGTGATTGGAAAATCGCCTTTATTAACCGTTTCTTTGATAATGAAAGTCCTAATTTTGTGCAATGGCGCGATCAAGAACTTCTCAAACTCAACGCAGATAATCTCATTGAACGTCGTTTGCGTACGGCTATTTGGCAACAAACGGATTTATTAGGTTGGTTGAATGCCCTTTCAGATGAAGCGAAGCAAAAACAAGAATGGCGTTATTGGATGGCTAAAATAGCTGCTCAAGCATCCGATAAAGATGCGAAACAACGATTAGAAGCTTTATCGAAAGAACGTGGGTTTTATCCAATGTTGGCAGCGGTCAAATTAGGCCATTCCTACAAACTGGAAATGCCTAAAATTCCTCAAGAGTCCAATATCCAAGAGAAGTATGCTACTGAATTAGCTGAGATTGCAGAACTGCGTCAATTAGATCGATTAGGCGCAGCCAAACAACGTTGGCGTTCTCTATTAGAAAAATTACCGCAAGAGAAACAACTTGCGTTAAGCCAATATGC
>OBVS01000081.1_pt1 | contig 72205 bp, 67 predicted proteins | sample 1476211 | NCBI WGS metagenome assembly OBVS01 (sample SAMEA2580025, study PRJEB22360) | human gut metagenome | biome: human gut; feature: human-associated habitat; material: faeces | place: Denmark | collected 2008/2010 | reverse complement strand
CTAATCGGCAGATTAGCCATAGAAGGCTAATTTACAGAAAAAATTACATACACTCGTTTTGTGTATCAGCCCTCCTGATAGGATGTGGCTGATATTTTTTCAATATGACCCATCATTTTCCCTTAAAGACAACCAATAAAAAAATACAGGAGGCAGACTAAAACCTGCCCCCTATAATCTTTTACCTTTCTATGCTATTATCCTTTTTCTTCTTTTCATCCACTTTCATATCCCCTTTAGTCTTAAATTCCTTTAATTTCCCTATTGTTGATGCTTTTGCTTTAGTATGCTCTTTAGCTTTTAATAACTTTGCAGAGTATACTTTTAGACTTGTGTATTCCTTATTATCCCTTCCCATACTTTTCTTTTCTTTGCCAAATAGGTGTACAAAATCTCCTTTTTTCAAATTTTTCACTTGATTGATTTTGTCATTATAGGCGTAGCAGATGATGAATTTTGCATTTCCTTCGTTGTCATTTTCAGCAATAGAAAAGGAGGCTACTTTAAAGTCCCTCCCATCTTTTGATTTTAAATCTTTAATTTCTATATCAGTTGCTATATTTCCATCTATATTTAATGTATCCTTTTCTTTATTATCTATATCTTTCATCTCTTTATCTCCTTGTTCTTGATTAGCTTCTAAATTTTCTTTTAACTCTTCTACGTCTATATATTCAATAAACTTTTCATCAATAAGACCCATAACTGAATCGTTCATATAATTATCATAGGCATTATTAAGAACATTTTCATTTTCTACTCCTGTTTCAAGAGATATAATACCTTTTACAAATTCTTTATGATTATATTCTGCTAAAAAATCTATTGTATTTTTCATGCTTTCAAAATTTATATTTTCCATATTTGCTATTGTTTTTATATCACTTGCGTATCTAACAGAATCCCATTCATACTTTCCACTTTCTTTATTAAACTCTACTCCTGTGGCTAAAATAAATTGATTTCCATCAAATAAGGTAGTTTGATTATCTTTCACATCCAATACCATAGTGTCTCCAAATTCAGTTTCAATTAAATTTCCCTTTTTTATATTCATTTTTATTCCTCCATTTCTATTTTTATCTTTCTTATCTGTTAAATCTTTTATTTCTTCTTCCTTTCCATCACTAATAATAAATTGTTTTATTTCTTCAACTGTTGGATCATCAATTGTAGTCTGAATAAATTCAACTAATTTATCTTCTGAATCGGCAAAATTTTTAATTCCATATTCAACTATATTGTTGATTATTCTCTGAGTATTACCATCAAAAGAAAAATTTTCTCGAATAAATTCATTAAATCTATCTCTATCAAATTCCATATTCTTTGTCCTCTAATAATCTCATTTAAAGTTTTATCTGCCACATGGTTCACTATTATTTATTTCTTTTATATTATTATTTACTGCTAAATTCCCCTTATATTCCTTTAATTTATCCATAATAGATGTTTTTTCTTTCCTTTCAAAATCTCCTATTTCCTGAACTTTACTATCTCTAAAGTCAGCATCATTTCTATCTATTATTCCATCTAAATCCATATCTTTAGATAATGGGTTATAGAAGTTGCCATCATCATCTATTTCAAATCCCATTACTTCTCTCAGTTTTTCTTCATTTACTGATACAAGCTCACTAAAATTCCAAAAGCCAATAGATGTCTTTATCTGTACTAGCTCTTTTAAATCACTTGCATCTAAGGGATCATAGGTGTATTGAAAGCTGTCAATTAGGTTCTTATCTACATAGGTGTTCATCTTGTAATTTATTAAATCTAAACTTACTTGTATTTCATGTTTTTCATCTGGTGTAGTTGTATAAGCTATTCCTATATCTGTTAAGTCAGGAAATATAGTATCAAAGTCCTCTAACCTGTTTTCTTCATCATATTCTCTGTTAAGGAAGTCTATCAATTCTTCCTTTACTTCTTCTAGTAATGGATTATCTTGGCTTATATCTTCACTTTTTCCCATATCTAGTAAATTATTTACTTCTGCAAGTCTTAGTGTCTTATCCTTTAAAAGTTCAGCTTGTGGAAATGTCTTTTGTATTTCAATTTTAGCTGTTTGAAATTGCTCTTCTATATCTTTTAGTTTTGAAATTGTATTTTCTAATCTTTCTGGTAATTTATCCAATACATTATCCATTCTTGTTATATTACCTATTTCATCTGTTCCAAACTCTCCTCTATATTCTCCCTTACCTTTTAATATAAAGTTATATTTATTGAAAAAAGAATCATATTTTATGGATAAATCAAAATTTCTATATTCACCTATTTTTTCTCCATCTTTATCCATTTCCCTATATATTTTAACTCCCTTAATTTTGTTCAACAAAAACTCTCCAGCTATTTTCTTATCTATATACTTCTTTCCGTCAATAATTAGAGAGGTAAATTTATTATCTTCTTTTAAATTTTTATCTACTTCTCTATAAGGCTCAACATTTTTAATATCTTCCTTTAAGTTCTCTATCCTTTCTTTTAATCTTTCTATTTCCTTTGGATAAAATTTAACTACTTTATCTTCCAGCTTGTAAAGATTTGATTTAAAATTGGACTCTAGCATTTTAAGTTTAGAAACTTCAACATCAAGGTCTATCTTCTCCTTTATTAATGGATTTCCTGTTGCAAGAGCTTTGATTTCGGCATAGTTTAATGTGGCTTCGTCTACATCTTCTGCAACTCTTACAGGAGTCTTTGAAGTCATAATTTGGGAAATATATTTTTGTTTATTCTCTAAGGTTTGGAATAGGTAGGCATCAAAAGTATTTTCTGTTACATATCTAAATATATGGACTTCCTTATTCTCATTTCCCTGCCTCACAATCCTGCCTGCCCTTTGAGAAAGATCAGCAGGTCTCCATGGTATATCAAGATCGTGAATTGCAATTAGTTTGTCTTGGGCATTAGTACCTGCTCCCATTTTCTGTGTTGAACCAAGTAAGACTCTTATTTCTCCCTTTCTTACCTTATCAAAGATAGCGTCTTTTTCCATATTGTTTTTTGCCTTATGAATAAATTCTATTTCATTTTCAGGTACTCCCATATCTATAAGTTTTGTTTTAATATCATCATAGATATTAAAATCACTACTTGGTGTAGACATATCACAAAATATTAATTGAGCAGATTTTTTATCTTTATATTTGTCCCAAATGCTAAATACATTTTTTATACAGGTATTCACCTTACTATCAGGATCATCAGGAAGTAAAGGATTGATTAATCTTTGATCTAATGCCATCTTCTTCCCATCATTTGTTATTAATAGCATATTATCAACACTTGAATCTACCTGCTTATCACGAACCTTATCTGCTCTCTCGGAAAAAGTTTCAAGAATTTCTTTTTGTTCTTCAGTAGGCTTTGTTTTTATAGTTTCATAATGGGCAATTGGTGTAGGAAGATTTAAAACATCAGCTGTTTTAATATCCATAAATCCTTTTACAGTATTCATAAGTTCAGGAAGATTATAAAATTTTGCAAATCTGGTTTTGCTCCTATAACCATTACCCTCAGGATTTAATTCTATTGCCGTTATCGTTTCTCCAAAAGTAGATGCCCAAGAATCGAAATGTTGCAATTTCATCTTTTTTAATTCATCATACTGTAAATATCTCTGCATGGTATAAAGTTCAGCCATACTGTTACTTACTGGTGTACCTGTGGCAAATACTAATCCTTTATTATTAGTTATTTCATCCATATAGCGGCATTTCATAAGCATATCTGATGATTTTTGTGAATCTGTAGAAGTAATTCCTGCTATATTCCTCATTTTAGAAAATAGATAGAGGTTTTTGTATGCGTGGGCTTCATCTACAAATAACTTATCTACTCCCAGTTCCTCAAAGGTTACAACGTCATCTTTCTTATAATCAGCATTTAATTTTTCTAACTTTGTCTCTAATTTTTTCTTTGTTTTTTCTAATTGCTTTACAGTAAATCTTTGATCCCTTTCTCTTTTATATTCATCTATATAGTCAATGATTTCATCAATTTGACCTTGCAATTCATATTCTTGTCTTTCTTTTGATATAGGAATTTTTTCAAATTGACTGTGCCCTATAATAACAGCATCAAAACTTCCTGTAGCAATACGACTACAAAATCTTTTTCTTCTATCTGGTGTAAAATCTTTTTCTGTAGCACATAATACATTAGCTCCTGGATAAAGTTCATTAAATTCTCTTCCAAATTGCTCTACAATGTGGTTAGGAACAACAAACATTGACTTATTACTCATCCCAAGTCTTTTTGACTCCATGGCTATACCTATCATTTCAAAGGTTTTTCCTGCTCCTACTTCATGGGCAAGTAAAGTATTTCCACCAAACAAACCTCTTGCTATGGCATCTTTTTGATGTGCTCTTAATTCTATTTCAGGATTCATTCCTTCAAAAGTAAGATTAGATCCATCATATTCCCTTTGTCTTATGGAATTGAATCTTTCGTTATAATCTTCTACTAATCTATTTCTTCTTTCCACATCATCAAATATCCAGCTTTTAAATTCTTCTTTTATCATCTCTTGCTTACTTCTTGCAAGCATTGTTTCTTTTTGATTAAGCACAGATTTTTTCTTTCCATCACTGTCTTCTACTTGGTCAAATACCTTAGTATCTCTTAAATTTAAAGTATCTTCTATCAATTTGTAGGCATTTACCCTATTTGTACCATAGGTAAAAGAAGCAAGGTCATTGTCCCTATCAGAGCTTTTTCCTTCAACTCTATATTCTCCTGTAAAGTCAGAATACTTAATATCTATATTCCACCTTGATGAAACTGGTGTTTTCAACAAATCAAACATAAATTTTTTGTAATCTTGTTCCGGTATCCATGTTGCACCCATTCTAACTGTAATCTCACTTGCATCTAGTGCTTTAGGCATTACTTCCACTAGCTTTGCTTTTTGAAAATGTAACTCTTCTAATTCTTTTTTTAAGAGTTTACTATCCTCTAGATTTTCTTCCTTTCCTAACTCTTTTTCGATGTTTTTAATATAAGAGTCTACAACTTCAATTTTATCTCTTATATTTCCTGACAAGTATTCATCAGCACTTACGTAAGGTCTTGAAAAATCTCCTAGCTCTTTAGCAGACTTAAATGGATTCATATCATTAGGTTCAAAGGAATCTAAATTTAAAAATATTTCTCCCTTTAATTCTTCTATTAATTTATCTCTTGTTTTTCCTGTCAATTCTTCCATATAATCAAAATTTATTTTACCTTTTTGACTAATAGAGAGTACCAGAGCATCTATTGCCCTATCTGTATGATCTATTATTACAGCTTTTTTTATAGTTCTCTTGTTAAAGATATCAGATTTTCCTATAAAGTTGCCTTCTTTATCTAATTTTTCCAAAGTTGAAATTAAAGAAAAATTGGTATCTTCTCTAAATAACTTTTTATTGGTTTTTGAATTTAGTCTTCCATGTTTGCTATTGAAATCATCGTAGAATTTATTTAGATTTTCTTGTTCTTTTTTTATCTCTTCATCTGAATAGTCTTCTCTTTGATAGGTTATAACTTTCCTTAGACTTTCATTTAATCTTAAATATTCTTTTACCTTATCTTTATCCTTTTGGTTTAAGGATATTCTTTGCATAATTGAATTTTCTCTAAAATATATTTCATCATCCACTAAAGCAAAAGAATAGTTTTTAACACTATCATCAGCTGGTATTGTTCCTTCTCCTAAATCATCATTTATTTGAGCTTCTTCATACCTACCTTGGATATTTTTAATGGCTTTTTTTAGTCCTTCTTCTAAAGAAATATCTTTATTTTCAATACATGCAAGGCTTGTCCAAAATCTTGACGGTATTTCTTCCATAGTCCCTATTACCATCTGAGGATTATCTACAAAGTATTTATTATATATTAGTCCTTTTGCATCTTTGTCTAGCTTTATCCAGTCTTCATCTATCTTTAATAGTCTATCTCTCTTTTTTAAAAAGATTATATCTGAAGTTACTTCTGTTCCAGCTACCCCTTTAAATGTAGTATTTGGTAGTCTTATTGCTCCTAAGAACTCTGCTCTTTCCGATATATATCTTCTAACATCTTCACTTTTTTTATCCATTGTTCCTGAAGATGTTATAAAAGCAATTATGCCTCCATCCCTAACCTTATCTAAAGTTTTAGCAAAAAAATAATCGTGAATTAGAAAGTTATTTCTTTCATACTCACGATCTGCTACTTTAAATTCTCCAAAAGGAATATTTCCTATGGCTACATCAAATAGGTTATTAGAAAAATTGGTTTCTTCAAATCCTTTTATTTGTATATTGGAATTAGGGTAAAGTTCTTTGGCAATTTGTCCACTAATGCTATCTAATTCAACTCCATAAAAGTTTGACTCTTTCATTTCTTCAGGTAGATTTCCTATAAATCTCCCTGTCCCAGCACTTGGTTCTAATATATTTCCTTTTTCAAAGCCAAGATTAGAAAGACTTTCATAGATAGCGTCTATAACTACTTTCGGCGTATAAAAAGCTGTTAGGGTTGATCCTCTTGCCCTATTATATTCTTCCCCAGTTAGATTTTCTTTTAAAAAGTTTCTTGCATCAAGCCATTGACCTTCCTTTTCTTCATCAAATACATCGGAAAGTCCTCCCCAGCCAATATATTTTGCCAAAATTTCCTGTTCATCTTTTCTTGCACTTCTATTTTCTTTTTCTAAAGCCTTTAAGACATTTATAGCTTCAATGTTGTTTTTTAATCTCTGTGAAGGTGGTAGGTTTTCTTCTTCATTAATAATTTTATAGTTTTCTAAAGAAACTTCAGAAATCCCTTCTATATTTTCTCTATCAGTCTTTTTGTCTTTTTTAACTTCTTCTTCGTTATTATTATCAATATCTTCTAAGCTGATTTGTTCTACTAGTTCCTCTTTATCAATAGATTGTTTTTCTTTTTCGCTAGATTTATATACTTCTAAATCAAGATTTTTGTAGTCATTAAAAAGAATTGTTTCACTTCCGGTAATAAAACCATTCATTAGTCCTGTGCTATCTTCTAGTTCTATAGTTTTAGGACTTGTATTATCGTTAATGGTGGTTATAGTGTATTCTTTTCCTTTGTATCTAACACTCATACCTTCTTTAAATGGATTTTCTTCTTGCCTTGTTCTATCATTTTCTATTTGCTGATTTAAATATCCATTTAAAAGCACTTCTCTATGTTTGTCATCAAGTAAATAAGGTAAGTTACTTAATATGTCCTTATAACTTTTATATTTTATAGCTTGATTAGAATTTAAAATATACCCATTGTATCGTAAATTTTGTTTAAGAGATTTCCCCTTAACATCTAAGATTAGCTCTACCTTATACCCTTCTTTTCCATCTATAATATTTTCTGGTTTTTTTAATAATCCATCTTCTATTTTCTTTGACAGTAGTAAGTATTCTTCATTTTGAGGATCAAAATAGTATTCTCTTTTTTCTTTGATATCCTTATCTATTAACTTGGAAAGAACTTCTTTTTTATCTCTTATTTCTTCAATTTTTGATTTTTCTTCTTGCGATAAATTTATATTAAAAGTAATTTTATTTTCTTCATTTATATGTGCTAAATTTTGATATGCTCCACTGATTTCAAGATTTTTATTAAAAACATATATATCATTATAATAATCCGGAAATTGCTGATTAAAACTTTGAACATCTATATCATAGCCTTTCTCAAATTTTGTAACTTTATCATCAGCAATTTCAAATAATCCTTCTCTTTCCAATTCTAATACATCATTTAAATTTGTAAGGTTTACTTCTTTCATTTTGACAGTAATTTCATCAAACAAACTGTCTATTTTTCTGCTATCCTCAAAAGATTTCCCTTTATATAAATTGTAGATCTTTCCTTGTGAGTTTTCCTTTCTTGGATAAACTCTAATTCCTGTTTCTTCTAGTTCTATATCCTTTGTTTTCTCTTTATCTACTAAAGCATAATAATATCCTACTTTTACTGCTAATTTATCTTCTACAATCTCTTTTGTTAATTTTTCTTCTACTTCATTTCTTAATACTTCTAAAGCTTTTAAATTGCTTCCTTTAAAGGAATGTGAAAATAGTTTTAAGTCCTTATCAAAATAGGCATCATATGAATAATATGTTATTGGATTATGGTTATTATCATATCCACTGGAAATATTTTTTATTTTTAAATATTTATTATCCTCTGTTTTAACTATATCTCCCACTTTTATAGAGAGTATCTCCTTATCATCTTCTATATTATTTTCAAGTGAATTATTTAAATATTCTCTATATCTATGTTCTATTCTAATGCCTAATTCTTTAACCTTATCTATTGACTTCATATCATCTGGAAGATTTCCCTGCTTATCGGCAACTTCTCTCATGATTTTTGCATATTCTCTTTGGAATACAGAGTTAAAACTTGCTAAGGTATTATTTCCTAAGTTTTCTCTTGCCTTTATAATTTCATTTTCTAAAACTTTATCCTTAACTAATACATCAAAAATTCTATCTTCAATTTGATTTATTGAAATTATTTTTTCATCTATCTTATTTCCTTCTATAGTTTGATTAAGTTCTATCTGACTTTTTCCTATTTGTTCATAAAGAAATTCAAAGTCTCTTTGGTTGATCTCATTTCCATCACCTATGTCTATCTTATAGTGATCAACTATTTTCCCATCTACTATATGGTTAAAATAGAATTTGGAATACCCCTCCCACTTATCAGTCATCTGCCCATATTCATCTTCTCCTAAGGTCTTATTATGAAGTCTTATCTTTTCATCTATTTCCCTTATTTCATCTAATAGTTCTTTAGTCAGCCTTTGTCCTGCATAATCTTTTTCTATTAGACTTGAACCCTCATTAAACTCAATTATCCAATAATCATCTTTTCTATGGCTATCTAAATCAAAACCTATATTCTCTTTATTTTTATTAGGATAAAATTCCTTAAATTCTTCAAAACCATTTACTATATCATCATCTATAACTTCTTTGTTAGAATTAACTACAATATTTGGAATATCATCATATCGACTTTGACTTTCTAAAAGGTAATATTCTCTTCCTTCTATTTCTTCCTTTTCTTTAATATAAAAAGTGTCATATATTCCCTCAAGAATAATTCCATCGTCTAACTGGTCTAAGGATATATCTAATTGTTTTTCAAAGGCTATGGAATATAGTTCTTCTTTTAAAAAGTTTGGTATAAATTCATCATAAATGATAAGTTTTCCATCATCACCTATACTTGCTACAGACTGTCCTTGATAATAATATATAGAACTATTATTTGTTCTTTCTATATATACATCATTATCAGTTGGAGGCAAATCATCTTGATAATTTATATACTCCTGGCTTTCTTTTTCTGTTTTATTGATTTCCTGATCTGTTTTTTTCTCCCTATTTTCTTCAAAACTTTCTTCATCTATATATCTATTCTTTTTAATAAGGTCATTAATTCTTCTTGCAACATTAGACCAAGATAGTAGTATTTCTTTTGCATTACCTTTATTATATTTTATTCCCTTCGCATCGTGCCACTCACCACTTTCTCTTGCAGCAGATAGTGCATGAGAACTTCCACCTACGCCATATTCATTTTTCAAGAAGTCTGCTTGTTCTTTCAAATCATGCTTTTTAGTGAAAAATTCATATATTCTTTTCTTTCCATCAGAAAACCCGCTTCCTCTTTTTAAGTTTTCTTCTATTTCATCTTGTGTTATGAAACTCTGAATAGGTGCAATATCCTTTAAATTTGACCTATATAATTTTCTTTCTATTTCTAGATCATTGATATCATTGTAGATTCTAGATAATTTATAATGATGAAATCTTAAAATATCAGGATTAATCTTATATTCTTCTAAAAATACCTCGTATTCTTTTCTAAGTTTATTTATAAAATTTTTATCTTCAAGTTTTTTTCCGAGATTTTCTTTTTCATCTGGGAAGCCTCTTCCTTTTATATCATTAAGAATCGCTAAATATCTGTCCTTAGTTTCATCAGAAAGATCTCTCTTTAAATACAATAATTTTTCTGCTATTTTTTCTCTTTCATATGTGGCACTTTCTATAACCTCCACGTTGCTAGCAAATTCTCCTCTATTTAATAAATCATTAATATTATTAGCTAAATCTTTCCAAGAAACTATTTGCCCTTCTCTATATCTTGCCTCATCTCCATCTTTAAAAATTGCTCCTTCCTTTCCAAACCATGCAGATATCTTTCTTCCTTCAATTTCAAGACCATTGGCTCCCCTATATATTTCTTTCAAAAAGTTTGCCTGTTCTTCTAAAGATTTACCCTTAGAAAATTCTGCTATTACTGCTAATCTTCCATCTTCATGATTTCCTCCATGAATTAAAAATGTATCTATTTCTCTTTGACTTATTGGATTTGAGAAGGATATTTGCTCTCCCTGATTTTTAGCAGAAAAAAAAGAAGTAGACTCTACTTCCTCATTTTTTATATTAGGATTATCTCCCTTTCTCCTATTTCTTGTAGGGTCATATCCATGTTCTTCTTCAATCTCAGATATTTCAGATAGTCCTCTTCTTTCAGTTCTTCTGTCAGCCCCCAAGTTTCCATCATTTTGACTTCTTCCCTCGTGATAAAGTCCTCTATCTCTTTTTCCTTTGATAGAAGATGATCCATCAATATCCCTTGCAAATACATTATCTGATAATCCTCTTCTTTGTTCTCCTTGAGAAAGTTCAATCTCATCCTTCCCCATCTGTTGAGTTTCTTTAAATCTATTTTCTCGGGAATTGCCATATTGGGTATTAGGACTTCCATGCCTTCCTCCAATTCTTCCATCTTGTATGTCCCTCCCTGTCTCTCGAAGGAATTCTCCTTGACGATTGGTGTGTAAATCCCCTCCTCCATGAGGTATTCCTTGCCTGCCAATGTTACTTTCTCTTTCATCTTCCAAACCTCCTTTTTTAAAATTTATTTTACCGTTTATATCAGAACTTAATCTATTATAACGCTCCTTAAGCTCTTTTGTCTGCTCCAAATCTTTTCTTTCTTGAATTTTCTCTAAAATTTCTAATCTTTTTATTTCACTTCCCAAATCAAGTAAGATATTTTTACTTATATTAGCACTTATACTTAATACTTTGTCTATGTCCGAACTTGATATTTTAGACAGTAAAGATAAGTTTTCTTCTTTTAGCTGATATGAGACCTCCATTCTCTCGCTTATGGAAATTTTTACGGATTCTTTTAACAAATTAAAAAGGTCTACCTTTTGAATGCTTTTTAAACTTTCATCAGATAGACTTTCTAAAATTTTATTGAATTTTCCTCTAACATTACTTTCTACTAAGGCAGCAATTTTATCTTCTTGGCTTAATAGAAGCTTACTATCTTTTTCTTTAAACTTATCTATCATTTCATCTAGTAAGTTTAAATGCTTTTTGCTATCATATTTCCATAACTTTACCTCAGAAATATTATGATTAATACTTACTGTTTGCCTTATGTCGAATATATATTTTATCCTTCCACTATCTATATCTAAAAGTGGTATTCCTTTTTCGCCTCTTTTAACGCTTCTACCTATACTTTTCCAATAATCAAATTCTGCACAGGCTGTTGCTTTTGGATCCATATTGTATATAGATATTTGATGTATATATGGATACTTATAGTTATTGCCTGATACCTTTAAATATTCCTCATATTTTTTTATATCTTTCTTAAATTCTTCTTTTGCAAGATAGATTGTTCTACTTAAATCTACTATATCATATCTTGGCATTTTATCCCTCCTCATTATAGTGATAAAAATGAACTAAATTTTTATATATTTATTTATTAAACTTTATTTCTTTCTATTTTTTAAATTTCTGTAAGCAAAAGATAACTTTAAAATGTCATTTACGCTATCTTTTTATTTCAATAAAAAAGCGATAAGATTTTTTACTTTTCTAATCGCTTTAACTGCCTTTATTCTATTGCTTCCAATCCAACATTGCTTTTTCTAACTTTGAAAAATTACAATTTGCTCTTCTTATAATTCCTGTTTTCTTTTGCTTTTTGTATATTTTTTCTACCTTTATCAAGACCTTTGTTTTTATTTTTAAACAAAAAGCATATTCTTTTTGAAATAAGTCTTTATATCTGATATCTTCAAGTTCGTTAAAATCAATTCTTTCATAACAATCAGTCGATACAGGAATCATTTTCTTAATATCCAATATAGATAATATGTGCAATTTTTCTTTATCAGAATAATATTTGTAAATATCTCCATCTATAGTAATACTATTATCGATCACTTCATAAATTAAAAAATGCTCATCAGAAACATTCTTCCATTTTTTGCGTTTTCCTTTGCAGAAGAAATTGGAATAAAAAAATAGAAAGGTTTTAACCTCTCTGTTTGCTTTAATATTTTACCTTTGGGATGTAGGTAGTGATACACCTTCTTTAATGCTCCACCTTTAACGGTAGTGAGACACCATCTTTATCTGATAAGAGTATAACGTATATTTATAGTAATGTCAAATAAGCAAATTTCCTAATGCCTACTCTTTTATCACTTATATTATACCCTATTTCTTTCATAAATCATTCCTTTCTTCATTCCTATAATTATATTCAAGTTTTTATAATCAATTTACTTATAATATTTACATATAGTATTTTTTATTTCTTCTTCAATTTCTTTTAAAAAATTCTCTTTATATTCCTTACCCTTTGCTATATCACTTAATCTCATTTCCCATTTTGCTGTTGTCTTTGGAGATTTAAACTCATCTATAACTATAGTAACTAGGTTTAATCCCTTTCTAGTTGATATTAGATTTTTCTTTTCTCTTTTTATATAACCTTTGTATATCAAATTTTCTATTATTCCCGCTCTTGTAGCAGGAGTACCAAGTCCTTTTCTCTCAACTTCAACATCCTTAACTAATTCATCATTCCCAGCTATTTCCATTGCTTTTAAGAGTGTGTCTTCAGTGAAGTGTTTAGGTGGATTTGTATACTTCTCTTTTATATCTTTATTTTCAATATATAAAAAATCTCCTATTTTTACATCAGGAAGTTGTATATCTTCTTTCTTCTTTGATTTATATTCTTCTAAATATTTTGTAAATCCTTCTTCAGCAATTATTTTATAAGTGTTTATAAATTCAAACCCGTCAAATTCAGCCACTATCTTTGTTGTATTTTCTACAAGAGGATATCCAAAACTTGCATAGAGTTTATTTGTTATAAGTCTATATACTTTGGCTTCACTTTCCGGGAGATTTGAAATATCCTTATTTAATGAACTTATCGTTGGAATTATTGCATGATGATCTGTAACTTTTTTAGAATTAAAAACTACCTTAATTCTTTCTGTGTCAAAATCATTTTTCCCTATAATATTATTTACAGTGCTTTCTATCATGTCTACTGTCAAATATCTTGAATCTGTTCGTGGATAGGTAATATACTTCTTTTCATACAGGCTTTGGGCATAATCTAAGGTTTGTTTTGCACTGTATCCAAAATACTTATTACATTCTCTTTGAAGTGTTGTTAGATCAAAGGGCAGATTAGGCTTTGTAATCTTTTCTTTTTTAATTACATCGGTTATTTCAATTTTTTCTCCGATTAAATTTTTAAGCTGCTCTGCCACTATCTTGTCATCAATTCTATCTGTCGACAGTGTAAATCCATTCATAGAAATCTCCACTGTATAATATTTTTCTTTTTTAAAACTATTTATCTCATCATCTCTATTCACAATCATTGATAAAGTTGGTGTTTGTACTCTGCCTACACTATAATTTTCATTATATAGACAGGAGTAAAGTCTACTTATGTTCATTCCAACAAGCCAATCAGCTATGGCACGAGCCTTAGCTGAATCAAAAAGATTATCATAGTTACTTCCATCTTTTAAGTTGCTAAATCCTTCTTTTATGGAAGAGTCTTCCATTGAGGAAATCCAAAGACGTTTCATTTTCTTCTTACAATTTGCCATCATATATACAAGTCTAAAGATAGCTTCTCCTTCTCTACCAGCATCACAAGCATTAATAATGGTGTCAACTTCATTACTATTCATTAGTCTTTTAAGAATATTAAACTGTTTTTTAGTTGTCTTCGTTACCTCATACTTGTATTCTTTTGGGATAATAGGTAAATCTTCAATTCTCCACTTCTTATATCTTTCATCATACACATCAGGATTTGCCATTTGTACTAAATGCCCAACACACCATGAAACAATGTATCCATTCCCCTCATAGTATCCATTATTTCTATTTTTTGCTCCTATAACTTTTGCTATTGATGCTGCAACACTTGGTTTTTCTGCGATTACTAATTTCATTTTTCCTCCTTTAGTTTTTTAATAAAAAAATGAGAGATTAAATTTTCAATCCCTCATCTTTTTATAGCTCTACTGATTTTTTATTTTTTCTATAATATTTATTCCATTATCTATTACATCTTCAAACTTTATGTCTCTAGCATAAAGATTTTTCTTCGAATAAGAATTCCATCTGTATAAAAAAGCTTGATCCGTTTTTAGCATTCTCATTAAACTTATGATTTTATCTATATCAAATTCTTAATTATACAATCAATCATTTCAACTTAGCTTTACTTATATATTAAGTTTGTGCTGTCGTTTTGTTCATCGTTTTTTATTAAAGTTCCAGAATTCTAATTGTACTTTTCTATCGTATGTTTATAAATTTACACGATAATTAAGTTTATTGTTGTACTTAATCTACTGTTTAAATCATTGAGAAGATTAAAATTCATCTTCATCTGGAATAATTTCTGTATCTTCCTTATCTTCAAGATCATAATCCTCCCCTTCAGATTCATAATCATCTTCTAATTCATTATAATCTTGCTCCTCTTCAAAACTTTCCTCTTCATTTTTTTTATAGATTTTGAAGTAATATCCTGCACCCATTACGCCAACAATAATTAAACCCATAAATAAATAAAGTCCTACCCCTGATTTCTTTTCTTCTTTCTCCTCTTTCTTCGGTTTTTCCTCCACCGGTTCTTCTTTTTTTACTACTTCTTCTTTTGGCTTTACTTCACTTTCTCCTTCAATCATATTTAGTAGATCTTGTTCTCCAACTTCTGTTAGTAATTGTACATTTTCTTGATTTTCCGAATGATCTACAATGAGGTGCATAGTTTTTCCACTCTTTGTTTGAAAGGTTAAAAATTGTCTAACATCTATTGGATTTTCCTTTTTTTCATCTCTTGATGTTTGATCTTCTACTTTCGGTGTAATATCCTGTCCATTTTTATCTACATTTTCTATAACTGTTCCTCTTGCCTTATTTTCTCTTGTAGCTAATGGATTAATTGCTTTAGTATTGCCACCTTTAACAAGTTTAGATGGCTTTTCTTTTTTATCTACTTGCTCATTTTTTATGTTATTTTCTTGTATTTTCGGCACTTCCTGATAAGGAATTTTTTGACTCTCATTAGATGGTTCATATATATCTTCATCAAATAAGCTTTCTAATTCTTTACTTTTTTCTGGCAAATAAATATCATTTGACTGATTTTTTATTTCATTATCATTGCTCTTAGCTATGGATATGCTTGGCATACTTAATAGTAAAAGGAGTAGCACTAAGGCTACCCCTAATCTTTTTTTCTTCATAGTTATCTCCTTTTCTTACTTTATATTCTTAAAGACATAAACTGCCTTTCTGCTATTATCCCATTCTATACTTTGATCTTTTTCATCTCTTATATCCCCACAGCTTGCATTAAAAGCTTTAGCTATATTGGAAATAGATGCGTGAATTCTTCCATTTATAATTACAGGTTTAGTGTCAGAATGATAAATGTTTCCTTGACTATCTTTCATAACACCAGTATCTATATTTAATCTTAGAGTTTTTTTAGGTAAGGCTGTATTTTCTTTATTTGAAAAGATAGCCTCCCTCTTACTATCATCATATTCTACATTAAACCCAAGAGTATAGGCTGCATATCTAACAGGTAGCATAATGCGATTATCCTTAATATATGCTTTTACATCCATATACACAGTAGTTTTCTTTCCATCTTTTATAATGTTATAATAGTTTTTGTCTACTTGGAAAACTGCAAATTCTTTTTCATTTTTAACTTGTTTTTTGGATAGTTGTTCCTCTTGTTTTTTCATCTTGTTAAGATCAAATTGATTTAGGATATTCTTGTCATCAGCTTTCAAAAGTTCGTCCCACTTCTTATCTTGAGATTTCTTATCTTCTTTCTTCTCTTTATTTTCTTTTTGGAGTTTTAGAAGTTCATCTAATTTCTTAGATAAGTCTTGATTTAGATTTTTGTCTTTTTCATCTTTAGCTTGTTTTTCAAGTTCTTCTTTCGATTTTTTATTTGCTTCCTCGATTAACTTTTTTGCTTCTTCAATTTTCTTATCTAACTCTTCTTTTAACTTTTTAATTTCTTCTTCAGAAACTTTTTGTTTTTCTTCTAGTCCTTTAATCTTCTCTTCTAATTCTTTTTTTGTATTTTCAGAAGATTCTTTTAAACTATCAATAACCTTTTGAAGCTCTTCAATTTTCTTAAAGTATTCTGACTTAGAATTTTCTGTCTCTTTCTTTTTAGACTCAAGGTCTTTTATCTTAGCATCTTTTTCATCAAGAGCTTTTTCTAAGTCCTTAGTTCTATTGTCTTTATCTTCAATTTCTGTAGTCTTCTTTGCAAGCTCTCCTTCTAAAGACTCGAGCTTTTCTTGCATTTCTTTGATTTTATTTTCGTTTTTATCGGTCTTTTCTTTCTCAGACTCTAACTCCCATTTTGTAGATGAATAATCTTCATTTAGATTTGCATTTTCATCTTGTAATCTTTTTAATTCATCTTTAAGCTGAGTAATTTCTGCTATTAGTTCATTATTATTGGAGTTTTTAAGATCCTCAATTTCTTTGTTCAATTGAGCAATATTATTATCTTTATCTCTAATTTCTTCTTCTAGCTTAGCCTTTTCTTGTTTTAGTTTTTCTCCATTATCTTTGCAAGATTCTAACTTTTCCTTTAATTCATCTATCTTTGATTGGTCTTCTTGTTTCTTATCATTTAAGTCTTTGATCTGATTTTCTAAATCCTTAATGTTTTTACTTAAATCATCAATCTTATTGTCCTTTTCATCAATATCTTGCCCTGTTAAATCTGTTTGAGTATCAATGGAATATTTATTTGGATTGTAAATAGTCATCTTTCCTTGATACATATCATTGTTATAATCAAATTCAAGTTCTACATTATCTACATTCTTATCAAAGATAAACTCTCCATTTTCATACCTTAATCCATTAGGAATAGATTTGAATCCTTGATTTCCGTTGAAACCAAAATGATTTTCGTAAAATGGATTTTGTTTTGGTCTATACTCAACTTCTTGATTATGGAATACTCCCTTACTGTTAATATTTGGATTGCCTAAAATTTTTATAGTATGCAATTTATTTCTTGAAAAAGCATATTGTTCAATTGTCTTCACAGACTTCGGTATAGTTATTTCTTGAAGATTATTTCTTTCAAAAGCATTATGTTCAATATTTACCAAAGTATCAGGTAAAGTCACTTCTCTAAGTCCACAGTTGAAAAATGCTAAACCACCAAGATAAGTTAGACTATTTGATAGTTTTACTTCATCTATACTTGCTTCGTAAAAGGTAGCATAACCTAAATGCTTAACAGAATCAGGAATAATTACTTTATCCCAATGTTTGCCACGTCCAAATTCTCTTTTATATCTAAGTTCATCATTTGAATGACTTAAAGAATAATTTCCATTTATAGACTTAGTTCCTTCAGGAAATACTAGAATATTTGTCTTCTCTTTCTTTTCTAAGCCTTTATCACTAAAAGCGATTATATTTCCCTCAGAGGAATACATAAAATCATCTTCCGTCCACTCTACCTTATAATCTGTACTTGCATATACAGGACTTACAGCCACTATATTCACTAGACTTACAAGTAGCATTATCACAGCTAAAATTCCACTGGTTATTTTTTTCATAAATTTTCCTCACTTTCATTTGTATCTTTTCTTTTAAGTTCTTTTCTTTCTCTATTTTCTTCTTCCTTATTTTTTCTAACAATAAATAAAAATTCATCAAGAGATATTTTTCGACTTCGAAATTCCTTGATGACCTCTAAATTTTCTATTTCTTCTTGTTCCTCTACTAATAACTGAAGTTCTATTTCAATTTCTTCTTTTTTCTTTCTTAAATTCTTCTGTTTTTCTATGTTTCTGATTAATTTTTTATTCATAGATTTTTACTCCTTCCCCTTATTTTGGTCTACCAAAGGAATAAAAGTGATTTTTCCAATACCTTGAGTTTATACTGGCATATTGGATAGGATCTCCTGCATGGAGCATCATTCCATTTCCGGCATATATCCCTACGTGAGAAATTGGCGTACCGGAATCATATGTGCCTTTAAAGAAAATAATATCCCCAGGTTTTGCCTCGCTTGGAGATATTGGATTACAATAGTTTTTATAAATAAGCCAAGCTGTAGTTCTTGGCATTCTCTTTACACCAGACTTTGTAAATGACCAACATACAAAACCTGAACAGTCAAAGTTAGATGGTCCACTTGCTCCAAACACATATCTTTTACCTATATGCTTTTCTGCTTCATTAAATAAGGCTTTGGCAGTTTCAGAATCAAAAGCAAGACCGGGATTTCCAAAGTTTGGATTGTCTATAATCTCTCCCAAGTTCCCATAGCTTGATCCAAAATATCCACTCATATTTCCCTGACTATCAAGTAAAGCTAAATAATGAGCCATATTTGTTTCATAGTTTGCAAATTCTTCTTTTGCTATTTCATCAACACTTTTCTTTTTTATAGTTAATGTTAGAATTCTATAGGTATATGGATTTCCTTCACTGTCATATTTTGTGATAGACTTTGAAGTATATTTTTTCTCATACATTTGATTAAATAGTTTTTTTAATTCCTTTTGTATCTCTTCAGCTGACTTAATCTCTCCATATCTTGCTGTTAAATAGCTAAAAAGCTCGTGTAGATCATGACCAACAGAATCTCCTTTTATATGATATTCATCATAATTTGGATAATTTTCTTTAATACTATCTATTTCATCTTGTAATGCATATTCATAACTTGTAAATTCATTATTAATATCCATTAAAACTTCTTCTTTTGATAGATAGCTTGTAGCTATAACATTACTTGTTAATCCTGAAGTAAGACTGCCAACATTGCTAATTCCTTGAAATAGCATAAAAAAAAGTCCTAAAATACAAAGGGCAATTAAAATTTGCTTATATCCTTTGTTTTTTAAAACTTCCAATGTTTTCTTTCCAATATTAGCGAAAGATTTCTTTATTCTATTTACTAAACCTTCCCCGTGTTTCTTCCTAAAATCTCTCTGAAACTTCTTTTTCATAAAAAATCGATTCAATTTATTAGAGTTTTGATAAGCTTTAGTCTTCTTCAATTCTTCAAAATTTCTTTGAAAGAGGAGTTTACTTTCTTTCTTATAAATTTTCCCTTCTAAAGATTTTATTTTTCTCTGAGTTTTTAAAGGTTTTTTTCTTCTAAGATTGCTAATTTCTCTGCCAATAGCTTCGGTAGTTCTACTAAGCTTATATGCAGCGTTAATGCCTGCATTATCATCTTTCCCACTATATAGATAGTTTGCTGTCATAGCGCTTGCAAAAGTAATCGGTTTTTCTAAACCCGCTTTTTTCGACTTTTTCTTATCCTTAATTAACTCTTTTTCCTTTTTATTCTTTTTCTCATATAGTTTTGATATTTTATCTTCCTTTTTATAAAACTTATCTTTTTCACTTTTGTTATCTTTTTTAGAATGGAATTTAGTTTTATTTTTTGTATCTACCTTATTTTCTTCAGATACATTTTTAGAATCCTGTACTTCTTTTTTTGTCCTGGTGTATTCTTTCTTTGGATCAAAGTTGCTTTTCTTTATAGTATTATCAAAAGCGTCTTTTATTTGTCTTTTCTTTCCCTTGTTTTTATTAGAAATTCCACTATGATTTAAATCAAGTTCATCTACTTCAAGATTCTCATTTTTTATTACGTTTTTTTCCTGTTTGAAGATTTCTTTTTTCGTGCCTATTTTTTCTTGATTCTTTTTATTTATATTATATTTATCTTTATTTTTTTCAGATTCACTTTTAAATCCTTCAGATAGGCTATCCTGTCTAAATTTCCCACTAGAAACCCTACCCATTAGCATATTTTTTTCTTCTAAATTTCTAACTTTGCCTTTGAAATATTTGCTATTTTGTTTTTTATTAGTATTCAGGTCTTTAATTATTTTTTTATCTTCTTCATTTGCCTTATATGATAGACCTTTTCTTCTAAACTTCCCATTTAAAGATTTTAATTCTACTTTTTCCCCTTTATCCTTAAACTGACTTTGAGATTGATAAAGTTTTTTTAAGGTATTTTTTTGAAAGCTTTCTTTCCCTTTCTTACCAAGAATAGAATAACCATCCCAATTTTTTCTTTGCACATCAGAAGATGGTAAATACTTATAGTCATCTCTTGTATCCCTATAGGATACATTGCTATCACTAAAGTTCATGTCATAGCGATCTATGACACCATCATTATCTGAGTCCTGTGATAATGGATCATATGTCGAACTTACCTCTCTATTAAAATTCTTATCTTCTTTTCTAAATCTCCTTATTTTTTTCTCCGGAACATCATTAAAACTTTCAATCTCAACGTTTTTCTTCCATTTTAAATTACTATTCCCCTTGCAATTTTTTTGGGGAGAAATGCTACTTTTTATATTAGAATTAGTTGAAATTACTCCATCATTAAAATCTTCTTTAAAATTACTTAGCCTATATTCCGTTTCTTGCCCGTGATATTCACCATATCTACTTTCCTCATTTTCTCCCATTTTTCTATGCTGCCGTTGCGAATATTCCGGCTGATATTCATTATAATAGGAGACTTCTGCAAATTTTTCCTCATGGATTTTTCTTTGCCTTCTTTCTCTATTTGGCTTTTCTTTTTCTTTGAATAAATCCTGACTATTTTCTTGCAAATGATCTGAGTAATATTTAGAGTTTTCAACATTATTGTCTATGTTGTTCCTGCTTTTTACTTTATTTATTTCTTTTTTTGAAAAATCTGATGGTCTCTCTGTATTACTGAATTTTTCATTGCTTTCTTCTTTCTTTTCTGATATAAGCTTGGTCTTTGGTACATCTCTTGGGTTTACTTTCCCTTTCTTTTTCATATACACCTCCTATTTCATATTTTTCTCAATCCTTTCTTTAGCTATTTGACAGTAATCTTTGTTTATGTCGATTCCAATATATTCTCTGTCCATCCTAATAGCTACCATTCCAACAGTTCCTGAACCCATAAAGGGATCAAGAATCAAGCCTTTTTTAGGACATCCTGCTTTTATACAAAGTTCTACCAGTTTTGGTGGAAATACCGCATAGTGTTTTCCTTTAAATGCACTGGTGTTAATAGTCCAAATATCTCTATTGTTTCTAAACTTAGGGACATTATCTCCTATATATTCTCCATACTCTCTTGCTTCATTTATGCTCTGTCTTTTAGTTCCTGTACCTTCTTGTAAATACTTATTGTTTTTTCCTCTTGCCCTCATATATCTTTTCTTGCTTATTTCTTTTATTGGTTCTTTCATAGCGTCAAAGTTATAGAAATACTTTCTTGCTTTTGATAGTAGGAAGATATGTTCATAAGACCTTGATGGTCTATCTCTACAAGACTCAGGCATGGCATTTTCCTTATGCCAAATAATATCGCTTCGTAAATACCAACCGTCCTCTCTTAATTTTAAAGCTAGTTGCCAAGGTATCCCCATTAAGTCTTTTGCCTTGTAGCCACTGAGTTTTTCTGTAATAGACTCTTTTTGACCACTTCTTCCTTCTATGTTTTTAGGATCTTTATATTCTTTTTTGCTTCTTGTCCCTGCATAAGAATCTCCAATAACTACCCAAAGTGTTCCTTCTTTTTTTAATACTCTTTTTACTTCTCTAAAGACTGCAATTAATTTATTTAAATATTCCTCCGGGCTTTCTTCTCTTCCAATTTGTCCTTCTGCTTTATAATCTCTAAGTCCATAATATGGAGGAGATGTAATACAGCAATCAAATGTTTTATCTGGAAATTCCTTTAGAGCAGAAATTGCATCTAAATTAATAATATAATTAGTTTTTAACTTATCTATGTCTATCAATTTCTATCCCTTCCTTTAATTCTTCTGGTTTAGTTGTCATTAACTTATACAATTTTGTATCTTTAGGAAAGCTATCTACAAAAGGTACTATTGTGTTTCCATAGAATAGTAATCCCTCTCCCTCATTGGAATTTGTGACGTAGGATAACTGATAAAGAGATATATTTAACTTGTTCGCTAAAATTTCCCTATCACCACTAGCTTGATTAAGCATTAAGATAAAATCAGTGTTATCAAATATATTTTCTATTTCAGGACTGGCTAAAAGGTCCTTTACATTTTGTGTTAAACCTGTTGGAATCCCGCCCCATTTTCTAAATCTCTTCCAAATTTCTATGGAATATGAGGCTGTTTGTTCTTCTCTTAAAAGCAAATGGAATTCGTCACAGTAATATCTGGTTTCCTTCTTATTTCTATTAATAGTTACTCTATTCCACACTTGATCTTGAACAATTAACATACCTATTTTTCTAAGTTGCTTTCCTAATTCCTTAATGTCATAACAAAGAATTCTATTTCCTGTATCTACATTAGTCCTATGGTTAAATACATTGAGGCTGCCTTTGACATAAATTTCCATTTCTACCGCTAATTTTTTCCCTACATTTTCTTCTTGTTTTAAAAGTAAATTATATAAATCTTCCAAAATTGGCATATTTTCAGAAATGGGATTGTCGAAGTAATCCTTATATAATATTGGAAGACATCTATCAATTACTGAAGTTTCTTCTGCACTTAACCCTTCCTTTCCTACTACAAGTTCAAACAGTGAAAGAATAAAATCAGACTTTAAAGATAAGGGATTGTCTTCATCGGCATAGTCTACATTTATATCCAACGGATTTATATAATCCTTACTTGTTGGCGATATTTTTATAACTTCTCCACCTAGTGCCTTAGTTAAATTTCCATACTCACCTTCCGGATCACAGATAATGATGTCATCTTGTGTAATTAAAAAAGCATTGGTAATTTCTCTTTTAGCCGAAAAAGATTTACCACTACCAGGCGTTCCAAGTATTAAACCGTTTGGATTCTTTAAAAGCTTTCTATCTGTCATAATGATGTTACGACTTAAAGCATTTAATCCGTAGTATAAGCTCTCTCCTTCTAAGCACAACTCTTCTGTTGTAAAAGGAATAAAGACTGCTGTAGAGCTAGTTGTAAGTCCTCTTTTTATTTCGATTTCATTTTTCCCAAGTGGTAGGGAGGAAATTAGTCCTTGTTCCTGTCTATAGTTAAGATTTTTCAATACACAATTATGCCTACCTGCTATTGAATTTAGTTGAAAGATTATATTACTCAATTTCTTTCTACTTTTTTCCATATTTGTAAACAAAATAGTTATGACAAACATTCTCTCATTATGATTTTGAAGTTCTACCAATAGTTTCTTAGCATCATTACCATAGGTAATTAAATCGCTTGGAAGAATATCAATATCATATCCTGATCTTATAGCCTTCTTATTTTCTTCAATTTTCATTTTATCCAAGTCCGTTATTTTTCTTTTAATCATCTTTATGGCTTCTGTTTGATCAATGGAATTTATATGAAATGTTACAATCATATTTTCTTCAACCCCTAAAAATTCTGATAATAATCTATCTGATAATTCAGGTGCTAGAATTTGTAGAAAGTTGACTTCTCCAAAGTATTCTCCAATTTTAAATTGATTGTTAGATGAAAAGTTAAATGATGCTGGTACTATATAATCCTTAGTAGATAGTCCACTATATTTTAGGTCTTCAAATGAAAAAACAAAATTCTTATTTGGATTTAAGATATCGTGAATAACCTTTAACCTTTCATATCCACTTAATACATAAGCTTTTACTCCCATCTGCTTAAAGTTATTTAATATATCCATTTCCATTCTTTCAAGTCTTGTAGTTGCCTCTTTTAAATCTTGTGCTTGTAAGCTAAAGGTGATATACATATATTTAGTAAGTCCATTATTTCCTTTTTGACTCTGATTTTTTAGCATTTCCCTGTACTCTTTTCGTATTTCATTATATGAATCGTTTCTATCCGGAACATTGATGTTTTTTTCTACTTCTTCATTTTTTCCTATGCGATTAATATATGAAAGTTCTATATCAACACTTGGATCAAAATAGTTTAAAAAACTTGAAAATTCATTAAATATACTTTCCTTATCTTCTTCTGTTGAAAGCTGGTAGTTAATATCTAAAAAACGTATCATTTTATTAAATTTGTTCTTCTCAACTTGGCAAATCCCATTTCTCAACATTCTTAAATAAGGGATTGTTTCCTGAACACTCTTTTTCTTCTTCTCACCAAAAAAGGAAAGCTTCTTTTTTGGCTTTCCTTTTTCTTTAGAAATATTTGCTTTTTTCATCTTTCTTTGACTTATACTAATGCTTTTTAAATCTTCTTTTTGTTTTTTTAAATTTCTTTTTTCTTGATTTAATTTTTTCTGTTGTTTTTTCTGTATTTGATTCATTTACTCCTTTCCTTTCTTTGTTTCTTTATATCATAAATACATTCTGTCTTGTATATCCTTATACTTGTCTGTCTTTTCTTATCTATAATATACTTTAAATATTTTTCAAAATAGATCCCGTCCTTTTCATAAAGAGTTGCAAATATTATAGGAAAAGACACACCTATCATAATTAACATAGATAGGTCATTGGGCAGCACTTTTTTTACCATTAAATATACTGGAAAGCCTATTAGACCTGCAATTGTAAAGCCAATTAATTGTCTTTTTGTTAGATTTAGAGCTACCTTTGTTTTTACTTTTGTTAAGTCCTTTGGGACATTTACATAAGCCATTATTCTAAACCCTCTAAGTAAAAGCCATATATGTCTTCTCTGTTCAGATCTTCTAATAATTTTCCCATATTCACTGCTATTTCTAAGACTTTTTCATTCGTTTCTTCTCTATTATCTAAAACTTCCAATGTTTTTCTTATAATCATTCTATTTTGTATTTCTCTTGTAATATATCCCGCTATTAAAAGTATTGGGAGTCCTATTGTTCCAAGTGTTTTAAAATTAATTTTTTTGTCCTTTTTTCTTCTAATTTTCATCATCTTCTCCTTTTTTATTAATGAGCATTTAAAATTGATTTTGCAATACTTCCTGATTTCATCATAGTTATACCAAGTATTAAGGTGTATCCTAGTAATTCAAAAATACTTTTGTGTATGTCTGATATATTTAAAGTCTTAACAAGTACGGCATAAATTCCTATGCATATAAGTAGGAATAAACCTTGCAAGCCAAGTGCGAAGAGCCCTCTTATATAGTTTGTTCCAATACTTCCCCATTCTTTATTACCCATTGTGGCAAAAGGTATGGCGCAAACTGAAGTATAAATATATATTTCTATCATCCTGCCGTATAGAATAACTGTAATGAGTATTGATATCCCTTGAATTATCATCTTTACAATTGATGTCTCTAGTACTATAGTCATTAATTTTCCTATTGACTCTCCTTTTAGGCTATCTACCATATTAGCTATATCACCTGGAGAAACTTTTGCACTAGCATTTGCCACACCTGCTGCCTTTCCTATTAAATTCTGTGCCACATCAAATACTGCCATAGAAAAGTCAAAAGCATGAGATACAAGCCATACTGCTATCCACATTTTTATCATATATTTAAAAAAATCAAAGGTATCTGTGTCATGCATATTATTTTTGTTCATTACCATTTGAATTAATTCAATACATAGTACAGCCGTTATGATAAGACCTGCTATGGGAAGTATAACATTTTCTGAAATAGACTTTATGAAGTGAAAAACCTCCGAGTTCCATCCACTCGGAGTCTTTCCTACCTCATTTGCTATCGTTGATACTTTGTCATTTATATCAAGGAGCATTCCGCTTAAATTTTCCTTGATCATATCAATAAGTATCTCCGAAAAAAACTCTTTGATCTTATCTACTATATTAAACATTTTATTTTAATACGTTTGCTAATAGCGGTATTAGTTTTAAACCTATGAGTACAATTCCCCCTCCAGCCATAAGCTGCTTAATGCCTTGAGATTTAGCACCAGGGTTGTCATTCCCATAACCTTCCATCAGGTTGATAACACCCCATGCTCCAAGCCCTGCACCAATTGCTGTAACTAATATTTTTAATACATTTACTGCTTGTGTAAAAAATTCCATTTATATTTCCTCCTCTTTTTCTTCTTTTTTAATTTTATTTATGTGCTTTACTATAAAATTTTTAAATGTCTTGTCTTCTTTTTTTGTTTCCTTAAAATATCCAAAAATATGGATGTATTCTCCACTTTTAAATTCCTTCACACTTTTTGCCTTTTCCCCGTAGAGATTACAGTAGATATATTCTTTTTTAACCTTTCCCTCTTCTTTGTTCTTTCTAACTATTGTGAAGTTAGCTACCTCTTTTTCTCCTTCCTTTGTATCTATTGCAGTTGTTTTTATTTCTCCTACTAGATTTCCATTAATATTTAGCATTTCTCTTTCCATTTGTTCTATCTCCTTTATTCCATAAAAAAAGCGATAGTTTTCTCTATCGCTTCTACTTCTAATTCATTAATATTTCATTTTTCTCTGTATCTTATTTTTTCGGCTCATCTCGTATATATTTCATCCTTCCTCCTTTGGGCATAAAAAAACACCGAAATGTTTTTTTCGGTGTAAATTTCTCTATTTAATTTTATGGTTTTAGTAATTCTTTCCAGTTTTCTATAAAGCCAACATGTCTTAATTCAATATTTTCATATCTTGCTATTAGTGCTGTTAGATCATGATAAAATTTTTTGTAATTTTCTTCTTCGGAAACTATTTTAAGATTAACTAATGTAGCAAATATTGTATTGTTTGAAATATTATTTTTTAAATATTCTTTATATAGCTTTGGTGATTTTGTAAGCTTTGCTCCATATAGCCTGCCATAATGGGCACATATATTTCTTATATAGGCAAAATTTTCTATCCAAGATTCAAAGTAATGGTAGTCTGTATGAAAGACTTTTGCAATTTTACTTTTATCTTCATTTTTCATATTCTTATACATTTTAGATAAAGTTCCAAAACTTGCTACTTCTATCACTGCATAGAGTGGAATTTCTCCACCTTCATAATTGTCTTTAAAGTTTTTTATAAATGGTGAGCGTCTATTTCTTTTAACTTCCCTTGCTAATTCTTCTAGTACCCTTTCTTGTTCCTTTTGTTTCTCAAAATTATTCATATCTTTATATGAAAAGTTCCCATATCTTAAAGAAAAATAGTTTGTGATAACTGCTCTTAAAGAAACTTCAATATGCTCTATTGTTTCAAATATAAGCTGTCTAAGTTCTCTATCAAATTTATATAAACTTACAATATCTTCAAAACTTATTCCTGATATATATCTTCCATCTTTTTTTAATGTGATACTATAAGCTTTAATCAGCCTGTAATAGGATATTCTTCCAAGAATTTTCTTAGCATAAGTTTTATCTTCTACTAAAAGTCCTAAGTCTATTAAGTTTTTTACTTGATTTTCTATACTAATCGGTTCTTGATGAATTTTTTTCATTTTTTCTCCTAAAATCAAATGACCCGACTTGGTCCGCATTGTTAAGAGGCGTGTCGGGTACTGTTGACATTATTATATGCTATAAAATATTTTTTGTCAAGTAATTTCTTTTAATCTTTCCTAAATATCTATCTTACTTCTAATTTTAAATTTATTCATCTAATATTTCAACTACCATACTCTCTTTTAACTTAACCTCATCTTTTCTCTGCAGGTATTTCTCTATGTCAAATATATTTCTCTTATCATAATCTTCCAACAACTTATAATTCTTATGTTTGGTTATGTCAAATTTATCTGAAAGAAATGGTCTAACTCCTCTTAATTGGTAGATACATTTCCCACCATCCATTACAGTTATTTCATCTTGACTCATTAATTCTTTTCCAGTTTTTTGATAGTTTAAACCAAAACTCTTTTGATTTGATCTTGTTTCTGATGTGTTATATAGGTCTATTGTTTCTTTTCCCAAACTTTCAGATAATTCTTTTAATGTTGTTTTTTCTTTTCCTCCTAGAAAGAGTGTTGAGTCACAATTGCCAACTATGGTATCGGCATTATCTTTATAGATACTTTTTAGTTGTGATTGTGCTTGTAATATTATACAAGCTGATATTTCTCTACTTCTAATAGTTGCAATAAGCTTTTCAAATTTAGGAATTAAGCCGATATTTGCAAATTCGTCAAGTAGGCATCTCACATGAATAGGAAGTCTTCCGCCATATTCGTCATCTGCTTTATCACATAATAGATTAAATAATTGTGAGTACATTATTGATACTACAAAGTTAAATGTATCATCTGTATCTGATATTATTACGAATAAAGCTGTTTTCTTTTCTCCAAGTGTATCAAGCTCCAATTCATCTTCTTTCATAAGATCCCTTAATTCTTCAATATCAAAAGGAGCAAGTCTTGCTCCACAGGATATAAGGATTGATTTGGCAGTTTTTCCTGTAACAACTTGTCAAGGACTTTCTAATCATTTTTATCGCCTTTTTGATGTTTTTCCATCTCTATTTCTCTAAGCATGATGCGTTTTAATTTGTCTTGCATGGTTTCCGTTGCATTTTCATTAAAGTGGACAACAACCTCATAGGTTACTTTCCCAATTTTCTTTATCGTCTTTGTTCCTGTATTCTGTTCATTTTTATTTTCTTGCATATAGTTTTCCTCCTGTTTGTTGCAATTAAAAAAGACGATAGATTTTTACTTCTACCGCCTTGCTTAAAGCTCATATAACTGTCTATTCTGTTATCTGCATATTAAATTTTCAAATCCTTATTGTTCAGCATTCCGCCAAACATCGTATGATACATATCCTTGGAAGATTCCTCTATCTTTGTAATACTTGATATTTTATTTCCTGCATCTTTTGATGATGCTCCGCAAAGATAAAAGGCTTCATTTTCTGTTCCATAGTCAATAGCAATATACCTATCGTGATATTTTTCCCCTGCGACTTTCATCTTAAGATTGATATTAGGGTAATCTTTTCTAAAATCGTTAAGGATATTTTTTGTAAGCATATCCTTGTTCTTCACATTGTCGCTAAAGACTATAATTTCAACATTGTCTTTTGCAGCCCTTAATAATTCTAAGGTTTTCAAGCCTATATAGTTATCTATTACATAAATGCTTTTCTTTGCAGACTTATATATTTTTGTATAAGCAACATCTGCTTCAATCTTATCTCCATTCATTAAAAGGAAATGCTTGTAAGTGTCTGGATCTATAAAATTATCCATCACCTTTTTCAAATCTTCTTTTGTAGCCATTTGCGACTTTATTTCAGCTATATCCTTTGTATTTTGATTTGTCTGTACTGCTATTTGAACTAATTCTTTTGAACCGATAAAATCTTGGTTTTCAATGATAAAATCTTTCATTTGCTTAAATGTTCTAACTAAAGCTCTGCTTTGCTTAACAGCAAGTTCACCTCTTAATACAGTCATCAGCATATAAATACCTTGTTCTGTAAAGGCATAAGGATTGTATTTAATATTACTTCCTCTACCAGTCCCTCTGTTCAAGGTGAAATTTTTGCACCTTGAAAGTTCTACCATTTCTTCGTCCGTTAATTGGAACATGAAGTCTTCACCTTCAAATTTTTCTGCGTTGTTTTTCACCTGTCTATTAAAGTTTTTTGTTTCATAACCATATATTTCAGCTAAATCTGCATCAAGCATTACTTTTTGCCCACGAATAAGATATATTTTTTCTTGTATAGTTTTATCATCTACAATAACTATCTCTTTATTTTCTTCTGCCATGAAATGCACCTCCAACATTATCTAAATTCTTTTCCAATTCGCCACGCACTGCGTAGCTTTTTGAATAAGTCTTATATTCTTTTATATTTTTCTACTCCGCCTTCAGCTTTTCCGATGTGTTCCACATTTTTTACAAGTCCCTTATTTACATTTTCATAAAACCATCTGCCAATCAATGCCGGCGGTGTTGCGATTAACTCTCTCAAAACAAATTCTTTGCCCTTCGGTAAAGAGCTAATTTTGTTTAATAAGGTAGTATATAGGTCAGCATAGCTTGTATTTTCTTGTAAACTGCTACACTTACAATATTCAGTAACGCTTGGGAAACCTCCCTCTATTGCTTTTTTAGTTAAAATTTCAAGTTCTTCATCGGTTACAGTAAATTGAATTCGCATTTATATATCCTCTCCTTATAACTGAGTTTATTACCATATCACTATCATTTTATCATAAATACGATATTTTTTTCATACTGCAATTTTAAGCCCTATTTTACACTTAGCTATAGTCTGATACCTATTTTATCATTAACGCTCTAAAAACACCTTTCCACCGTCTTATGCGAAGTCTACAAGTGTTCACCATTGTCATAATCTTCAAAGGTATATACTTTTGATTTACTGCTCTCCTTTAATTTCCCTTTGTCTTGTTCGTACCAATGAACTAAGGTCGCATAATGGTCTTTATAGTTTCTTCCCGTGCTTTGCATATAGGTTGACAGCTTCTCTATCATTTTATCCCTATGACCTTGCATTTTATCCTTTAATTTTCCATATTCTTCATCAGTTAAGGAAACATTTTTATATTCTCCATAAAGGGAGGGGGATATTTTTTCTTTCTCCCCCTCTTTTTCTAACTCTATATCTATCTCTTTCTCTATCTCTATATCTCCGTTGCAGTTTTGTTGCAAAAAGTTGCAAGGTGTTGCACCAGTGTTGCATTGCAACGCTTTTTGTCCTCTCGATTTTCTTGAACGCCTTGTAGAAGCTGTTTCTGAACCTATAAGACTTGGGATTTCTGTTAAAAAATACTCGTCATTTTCTGTGATTATCTCCATCAATCCTTGTGCCATAAGATAGTTCACTGTAACCATTACATCATCTTCTGTTTCATCAATCGTTAAGGCAAGCTCTTTGATAAAGTCTGTTTCTACTCCGTCATAATACAGTTTTCCACTATCTTTTAGGCTAAGCAAAAGCAATTTGAGGTAAATGATTGTATAGGTATCTCCTCCTGATATTCTTCTTAGTCTTTTTATTCTCTTGTCTGTAAAAAAATCTTCTTTCAGCTTTAACCAATAGTATCTTCTGTTATCTGCCATTTTTCTCTCCTTTCGTTCCTCTTATGCACCGAAACAGTGCGTCTGCTTATCTTATTTACGATGTTATCCCATTTTGGGACTTCATCTTTCCTCATTCCTGTAATAGTTCTTTGTCTTTTCCTTTCGTTTTTCGTAGGCTTCTTGTTGCTCCTGATATTTCTTAATCTGTGCAATGACACTTTGTTTTTCTCCTCTCTTGATTGCCTTGTCAATCTCAATGGATAAATCTATTCCATAATCCTCATTGACTGTCTTGACGGCATACTTGATATGGTTAATACTTTCGTATTCCTCTTTGATTGATTGAGATTGTCTGTTGAGTTTCGATATTTCATCTTCAAGGCTTTGGATTTCTTTTTTCCAGTCTTTAGACTTAATCGCCGATGAGCCTGTTATCTTTTCAAGAATTGCCCTTGCTCTTTTATATTTATCTATCTCATCTTTATGGGAATTGTAAAAGCTGTCTTTGAATAGGGATTTACTGTTCCATTCCTCAAAGACTTTTTTGTTATCCTTGATGATGTCCACATAGGCAAAGCATTTATTTAAGTTTTCTATTCTTGTGGTTTTCGCCTTAATGTCTTGACTAACCTTCTTATTTTGGGATTGTAATGTGCTTATCTTTTCTTGTAGGTCGGCTATGGTTTTAAGATTGTTATCTTTCAGATATATTCTTGCTTTGGAAAATCGTCTTAGGTCTGCACCTATCTTTTTGTTGCTTGCATAGGGATTTAACTTTCTTGCTTTTTCTCCCTGTAAGTCATAATAAATACTGATGTACTCATAGAGATTAAAGAGTTCCGCCTTGTTCTCATATTCTTCTTTTTTCTCCTGTTTGTATTCATCATATTTTACTTGCAGACTTCCAAGTAACGAGCCTATCCAAGATGTAAGTTTGGATAGCTCCTCTTTTAATTTTCTAAATTCTAAATTCAAGGCGATGATTTTTCTGTTTTGGTTTCCTCTCTCTGTCTGTATGCCTTTTTTCTCCATCTGATAACTGCTTGTGCCTAAATGAATTTGCGGGAGTTCTTCTCTGCCTTGTTCTTTAAAGGTGCGTGGATCTATCCTTTTATTTATGTTGTTCCTTGCCAAGTATTCGTTTGCTTTCTTTGAAAAGTTTTCTCTCCACTCTTTTGCTTTGTCAGGTTTGTTCCAATCGTTCAAATTTACTTTTCTTGATTTATAGTTTCCGCTTTTCAGTTTTATCTTTCCTCCGTTTTCATCAAGGATATATTCTTTTCTGCATTTCGGTTTCCAATTCCCTTTTTCGTCTATTTCTCTAAGGGTAAGTAGGATATGGGCGTGTGGTTGTTCTTCATGATCGCTTGCCATAGGATTATGAATATTACAGTCTGCTATCATACCTTTAGAAGTAAAGTTTTCTTCTATAAATTCGCTGATTAATTTTATTCTGTCCTGTTCATTTAATTCTCTTGGAAGTGTAAAGAGCAGATTTCTTGCAAGTTGTGAATTTTTACTTTTCTCTATTTTTTCAACACTATTCCATAGGTATTCTCTGTTTGAAAACTCTTTCGGGATATGTTCCGGCAGAAATATTTTTGAGAATACAAGGTCTTCTTTTTTAGAATAGTCATGTGTTTTTCCATAGTATTCATCTTGTAATTTATCTCTTGCATTGTATGCAGCTTTTGCAATCACGCTATGCCCTTTTGACCTTGCCACAATATCTACATGGGTATGCAAACTTTTGATTTCCATTGTCTTTTCCTCCTTTATCTGTTTTCAATTTTGGGATTTTACTATCCTAATGTTCAGGTCGTATCTTCGCTCCCTTTTTCAAAGGGCGCAAAGATACACCGTTTGACTACGGTGCTTTGCGTTCCTGCGGAAAGCTTATAGCTCCGCTAAGGAAACAAAAACGCTAAAGCATTTTTATTTGTTCAAGGGGGCTACTCCCCCTTAGACCCCTGTGAACTTTGCTTTTTGTAGATTTTTCAAATCCACAAAAAAGCAAAGTGTTAAAATGTTTCTCACTTTGCTCTATCTTAGTTTCTAATACATTTTTGTCTTTTCTTATTCTTCCTCTGTCAGTTCTTCAAAATCATCATTTGCATTTTCCTCTTTAAGATTTGAATTTTCTTCTAAGTAGATTTCTTTTTCTTTTAAATGAATTTCTGTAAGTTCTTTTAGCTTTTCTCTATTTCGATTATCGGAAAGTACATAATCTAAAAAGGCATAGATTAAATCATTATCTGTATTTTCTTCTGCTCCGGTTATCTGTTTTTCAAATTTCTCAAACACGCCTCCTTTTTCTACTTTTCGTTTCGTGTCCGCCTTTCTTTTTAGCTGTGATTTCTTTTGTCTTAGTTGCTTGATTTTGTTTTCCGCCTGTTCTTTTTTCTTAGTTTCTTTTTCCAACTGGCTCATTACATTTTCTAACTCTTTCATTTTTCATTCCTCCATTTCAATATTGTTGTGTTCCAAACAAAGAAAGGCTAAGCACCTTTCTTTGATACTTAACCTTTCCCATCTCTTTAGAATTTATCTTCTAAAAGTTTTCTTAGTTTTTCTAAAATCCTATCCCTCCTTTTCCCAATTGCTTGATAGCTTACTTTTTCTTTTTTGCCAATCGACCTGAGACTTTCTTCTTTGTAGAAAATGGCTTCTATCAGCTCTCTTTCTTTTTTTGTGAGTGTAGCTAATGCCTTGTTTAATTCTTCGATCTGCATTTTGACCTCTACAATTTTTTCTAAGTCTATTCTTTCATCTATGATGTTATCTACAAAGTGTCCGTCATAATCCATTGCTGAAAATGGAATCACGTCATACTTCCAATCCTTTCTCTGAAGATATTTTTCATGCTCGGTTATCTTCCAATAGGCTTTATATACTTCTTCACTTACAGGTACAGCTTTCCCTCTAACATAGATGTGATATTCTTTTTTACCCATTGTGCTATCCTCCTTTTTCTGCTCTCTGTTTTTGCTTTTTGAGAATAAAAAAGGAGGACTTCTACACTTTGGCGTAAAATGTCCTCTTAGGTTAAAAACTAATACTTTATATGATTTTCTACTTTGTTGGTTTTGATAAAATGATATTACTATGTGTAAGCAATTACAAACATAAAAAAGGATAAATATATCTTATGCTAATAACAGAATTTGATGTTCCCATTATTTATCCTTCCATAAAACTTATATAAATCAAATCTTTCTCCCTTCTTAGATTAGTTTTTCCATGCTAATCATTTATTTTTAGTTGCAACATATTCTTCAAACATCTTGATTATCTCAGTATCCGAAAATCCTAACTCATATAGTTTTTCCAACAACATTTTTGTTAGTGTATTCGAATACTGATTTCTTAACTCAATTATTTTCTGATCACTTTCAATAACAAAATATCCTTTACTTCCACGACTAACAATTAGTCCCTGTTTCTCAAGAACTTTTAAAGCTTTTTGAACTGTTGCAGGATTACATACCTCCCTCTGTACTAAAGCCCTTATAGGTGGCATCTGTTGTCCCGGAGCATAATCTCCTCTTAAAATAGTCGCTCTTAACACTGATGCAATTTGTAAATATGGATATATTTTCATTCGTTTTTATTTTTCCTTCCTCGTACAAATTTCCAATATGCAGAGTATGGAATAACTGTAGCGAATAGAAGATAATATTTATTAGCAAACATATCAGGGGTTCCTTTTGTATTGAAATGAACAGGAATTTTCTCTGGAAGAAATATGCAAATAATAAATATTACAAACATCATTCCTATCAGCACTAATACATCTTTCAAAAATCTTTTTTTCATGGCAAATCTCCTTTCTATTTGTCAATAGCTTTCTATTTTCCTAAAATTTATCTAACCACCTTATAACTTCTACAAATGTATCCCTATTAATTGAATAATAGATATAATTTTTATATCTACTGTCGGTAATTAATTTACTCTTTTTTAATAAAGATAGATGATAAGATATAGTTGCTTTTTCTAATTTAAAATGACTTGCTATTTCTCCAGCAGTTAAATTTTTATTAGAAATAATTAATAAAATATCCATTCTAATGGGATTTGATAGGGAATCAAATATACTAACTAAATCTATCATCTTTTATTCCTGAAATATTGCAAATAAACTTAATATTGAAATAAACACCATTATATCTTTTAATAATTTTTTTCATAGAACATCTCCTCCTTAAACTAAAAATTTAATCTACAAGTTTTTATATAAACGCCACCCGCAATAACGAGCAAAATAAGTGCTACTCCCAATAATGTAGGTACTATAGAAAAATGCAAAAACCAATGGAAAAGAATTGGTATAACTAATGCAGCCATTCCAATAATTGCAGATACAATAACAGGCATACTCTGTTTTACTATCATCATCTCACTTTCCCATTCAAAGTTGGGAAATTTTTTATTCAAAGAAATTCCAATCACTGTTATAAAAACGGAATAACAAATAGGAACAATTATTAAGCTGATGGTTTGAATAATTTCCATATCAAGCTTTAGCAAAAATATAAACACAGAAACAATATATCCAATTAAATGAAGCGTAAGATTTACTGCAATCTTAGAATTTAAAATCGTTTTTACCCTAATAGGAGAACTTTGCAAAATCCAAACATTTTTACCTTCTAAAGATATGGAAAATGCTGCCGGACAACTAAGTAAAAACATTGAAGCAATACACATCGGAGCAAAATTTGAAAGATATTCATTAACATTTTCGATTCCCGAATATTCCCCTATTTGTTGTAAAGAATTAAAAAGAAGAAATATGCTGAAAACACATAAAAGTATTACACCAAGACCTGCATTCAATACTGCCATATATGAATTTAGAAACAGTCCCATTTCTTTTTTATATAGGGCAAAAAATACTGATTTTCTATTATTCGAATTTTTGTTGTCAGAATATCTTGTTGTTGTTTTAGCAAGAGTATTAAGCAACCCATACTTCAATGAAACCACTTTGGCAAATATATAAAAAAATACTATTGAAAGAACAATAAATAATCCTACTCCAATGTAAATTGGAAAATTATAGTATTCCATAAATAGCTTAGATAACGGGTACAATCCGGTAATTTGCTTAGAAAGCATAATCCCAATACTATTTTCATTACCTGATTTCATAGCTGACACTGCAATATATCCAATTATCCCTATCATTGCAAATGAAAAAATTAAAGCAATAACATTTTTTCTCTTAAAGAAAGATGAAGCAACAACAATAATGATTCCCATACATGCTGCTATACACATAGGTATCAACGGAACAAAAATTATGGAAGTAAAATACAATATAATCTGTAATGCATTTAAACTTCCGTTTACCACCCAAACAATTCCCCCCGGAAGCATAAACATCAATCCTATTAAAAAATTCAATAAATACATAAACATAAACTTGCTGCTTATAATATCCGAACTTTTTACAGGCAATGACAAAAGATTTTCCATATCACGACTGCCAAATAAAATCCCATTCGAATAAAATATTGTCAAAAATAATATTGCAAAGCTTGATACCGATACCATATATGCCGGTATCAACTCCTGCTGTCCCAGTTGTACCAATGTTTTGGCTGTTATGATATTATAAACAAAGAAAAATATAGCAAGAGTTATTATTCCAAAACTTGCAATAACAATTGAACTTTGTTTTTTATTTCCCGGCTCTTTCATTTCGTTGATCGGAAAGAAATTTATCAATTGTGCTCTAATTAGTATCCAAATTTTGCTCATTATCCTGCACCTCCATGAAAAAAGTTTCCAAAGATTTATTGCCTTTGACTTCTTCTGTATTTCCGCTCGCAATTAACTTTCCATTTTTTATAATTGCAATTTTATTACATAATTTTTCTGCAACATCCAATACATGTGTTGAAAAGAAAATAGCTCCTCCATCTGATACGCATTCGTGCATTATTTTCTTTAGTAGAAAAGTTGCTTTCGGATCAAGTCCAACAAAAGGTTCATCTAAAATTAGTAACTTTGGAGAATGCACCAGTGCAGAAATAATCGCCGTTCTTTGCTTCATGCCATGTGAATACGAAGATATCATTCCCGAAAGATGTTTCGTCATTTCAAATAAATCGCCGTATCTCTGAATTCTTTCTCTGCGTATTTCAGTAGAAACTTCAAATAAATCAGCAATAAAATTGATGTACTGAAATCCTGTCAGATGTTCATATAAATCCGGATTATCCGGAATGTATGCCATTATTTTCTTACAAATAACAGGCTCTTCTTTAATAGAATGCCCGTCAATCGTTATACTTCCATTCTCAAAATCATGAATTCCAACTACCGCTTTTATCGTTGTAGTTTTTCCGGCTCCATTTGCACCAATGAATCCATAAATATCTCCAGACTGTACTGAAATGGATAAGTTTTCAACAGCCTTTTTGTTCCCATAGAATTTACTAAAATTCTTTATCTCTAACATAATTTCCACCTCCATTGACAATTTGTCAGTTATTCCTTGAAATAAAACCGATAACTTGTGTATCAGTAGCTATCGGCAAATTATTCTCCTTGCAAACATTCTATTCTTTTTTAATTACTAAAGAGCTTTTTCGTATTTAAGCTTTGTTCAAGCATTATCTTAAATGCATTTAAGTAGTTATCAACAGGTTCTTCCTTTAAATATCTTATACTTATGTTATTTGAAACAAAAACATAAGCTGTCATAAGCAACTCTGCTGTTTCTAATGGATATTTTACAGAAAAAACTCTTTCCATTATTCCTTGATTTATAATCTTTTCAAAATATATTGTCAGTTTTTCAACAAGCTTATGGGATAACTTATCTATCATATATTGATTTTCTTTAAGGTCAATTGTTTTTTGTAGCACTGTACCCTCTGCTGAAATATTTTCTGAAGATATAATTGTGACATCTATAAAAGATCTGATTTTTTCTATGGCAGTTTTATCTTCATCATAAGCAATAATATAAATATCTTTCAGTAGTCTATCTGAATATTGTTCTACAAGACAATATAAGATATCCTCTTTATTCTTAAAGTGATAATATAACAACCCTCTTGATATATTTACTTTATCAACTATATCCTGAGTTGTTGTATTAGTATATCCTTTCTCCATAAAGAGTATCATTGCAGCATCCATAATCTCTGCACGTCGTATTTCAGGTTCTTTTACATCTCTCATTTTATACCTCCTATTATTTATATAATACATCTAAACTGACAAATTGTCAATTGATTTTAATCTTGTTATTTTATGCTTTTTCATAGTCTTTTCAAAACCTTTAGCTTCTCCTGTTTTTTTCTCCTCTCTCCTTGCCTTATATCTTTCCTCATATTCTTTTTGCTTGCCGTTTGCTTTACGCTTGAGGTAGTTTTGATGAAGTCGGTCTTTTCTTGCTCGTTCTTTTTCTTCCTCCTCTGTTAATTTCTGCATTTCTTCTTCGGATAATTCTTCTTTCGGCGGTTCATAATTCCCGATAAAGTTGAAGTAGATTTCGACTTTCTGATTGGCGGTTTGACTGCCCTTTCGATCTCGTTCGTGGACTAAGATTTTTTCTACAAACTCGTTAATGATGGTCGGTGTCAGTTCGTCAAAGTTATCATAGCGTTCAATCAACCGGATAAACTTCTTGGCTCTATCGGTTTCTTTTTCGTATCGCTTGATGGCTTTTTCCAACCCATCGATTTCTTTGCTAAGTTCCCTTTGCTCTGTTTCATACTGATTGTTTAAGATTTCATATCGGGTGTTCGGTATCTTCTCCAATATCATATCTTCGTATATTCGACACATTAAGCGTTCCAGTTCCTGAAGTCTGTTTTTACTATCTGTGAGCCTTGTCTTTTTCTTCTCCATTTCCATTTTCTCGGTTTCTTCCATTTCGTTTTGAATGGAATGGAGAAAGGCTTCATTATCTTCATCAAGATAATTTTTTATATCTTTTAATGTTTCTTGGATAAGATTTAAGACTACTTCTGCTTTTATCCTATGAGCTGATGGACAAAGTGTGCCACATGGTGTTTTAGTATAGGCACTGCAAGTGTAATAGGGAATATTCTTATAATTGCTTGTTCTATGAACATACATTTTACTTCCACAATCTGCACAATACATCAGTCCTGTGAGTGGGTGATATTCTCCCCAACCGTCAGGATACCTTTTTACATTTCCTCTTATCCTTTGCACATTGTCAAAGGTTTCTTGATCTATAATTGGCTCGTGTGTATTTTCAAAAATAAGCCAGTTATCCTCGGATACATATTTGCTTTTCTTGTCCTTGAAGTGTTTTCTTGTTTTGAAATTGACTGTATGTCCCAAGTATTCCTGTTTCTTTAAAATGCTTGCTATGGTTGAGCTGCACCAACGATAGGGATGTTCAAAGTTTTTGCTTTGATATAGTCCATAGCCTAATTTCTGTTGATGATAGGCTGGTATATCTACTTTTTCACTCTCCAATATCTTTGCTATTCGATACGGACCATTTCCTTGCATGGTCAGGTTAAATATTCGCCTTACTATCTCTGCTGCTTTTTCATCTACTATCCACTTGTTTTTATCTTTTTCATCTTTGATATAGCCATAAGGCGGTGTACTTGCAGTATGTTTCCCACTTTCGCCTTTTGACCTGAAAGTCGATTGGATTTTTCTTGATGTATCTCTTGCATACCATTCGTTCATGATATTTCTAAAAGGGGTAAAATCATCTTCTCTGTAAAAACTATCTACATTGTCATTGATAGCGATTAGTCTTACGCCCTTTTGTCTTAGTATCTCCATACATTGACCGACTTTGAGATAATCTCTGCCAAGTCTGCTCATATCTTTTACAATGATACAACCAATATTTCCTTGATTGACTCCGTTCATCATTGCCATAAATCCCGGTCTGTCAAACTGTGTTCCGCTGATTCCATCATCTGTAAAGTGAATGATGTTTGACAAATTATTTTTGCTTGCGTATTCTTCCAATATTTTTTTCTGATTGATGATAGAGTTACTCTCTCCTTGCAGTTCATCATCACGACTTAATCTCTCATAGAGTGCTGTTATCTTTTCAAAATTCCTCATTTTTACCCCCTTTCTCTTAATTTTTCAATAAAAAAAGAATTAAGAAGTACATATTTCACTAAAATAGTGATTAAGTGTTCTCCTTAATTCTATTACTCCAGCAGCCAATTTGTACTTTTTATATTGCTTCACCGCAAAGTGTGTCGGTTCTCTCTTTTCCAATGCTTCAAAGAGTCTATCAATCGGATTCATGTAGGTTTCATCATCTTCTCTTACCTCTGAAGCGTCTATCATATCAAGTAGTGTTGCAAAGTTCTTTTCTTCTCTTGGAGCCTCATACCAGATGTATCCGATAAGTGCCGTATAGTAGAGTTTCTCAGCTTTCACCCAAAAGTCCTCACCTGCTTTTTCTCCTTCGCCCTTCGTGTTTGCGATAATTGTCTGAACAAGCTTTAGAATATCTTTTTCAGAACGAATATATGCAAAAGGATTGTATTTCATAGACTTTTTGAAGTTTATGGTATTTAGAATTTTAATCTCATATCCATTATCTTCAAGCATCTTTCCACACTCAAGGACTATTGTTCCTTTAGGATCGGTTACACAATAGCTACTGTGCATTTGCATTAAGTTTGGTTTTACATAAAATCGAGTTTTCCCAGAACCACTACCTCCTATAACAAGTACATTCTTGTTACGTGCATATTTAGGATTTTTAGGTCTACCATTCATAGTTAATCGTTCTGTTTGTGTAAGCAAGATATTGTTCTGTAATTTTTCATCCATGTATGGTTCTATATCTTTTCTCGTTCCCCATCTTGCTGAACCATACTCCTTTCCCTGTCTGAACTTTTTTGCATTTTTGCCTTTGCTGTAGACAATGAATTTAATTAAAGCTGCTACTCCTATGCCTATTAGAATGTCAGTTGGATGAATGCTTGGAATAAAGCTCATGGTGTTAAGCTCTAATATACCTTGAAAGATTTTATCTATAATATCTCCACCCACATAGTTTCTTACATGATGAGAAAAAATATTGCCTAAATAAAAAAATGCAAGATAGGGAATGTTCTGCTTTAGAAACTTTGCCTTATCCTGCACTTTAAACAAGCCTTTGATGTCCTTTAGTATTTTCTCGATCATAGGCTCTGCTCCTTTTGCTTGTTCTTGATTTTATCTTTAGAAACAGAATTTTTAGCCATCTCCTTAAACTTCTCAATGTTTTTATGAATAGATTCTTTCCTTTCCGTTTTCTTTTCTGATTCTGAAAGGGCATGCTTAAATGCTTTGTCCATCACTTTCATATCTTTCGCTTGAAAGAACACTGAGTATTTACCTGATTCTTTATCTTTCATTACCGAAAACTTAACTCCATATCTGTTCAGTTCTTTTTTCAGTTCCTTCAATTCTGTTTCTTCTACTGGTATCTCTTCAAGCTGTCCTTTTTTAACCATATCTTTTAGCTTTACTTCATTCCCTTTACTACCAACGAGCTTTTCGAGTCCACCGATTTTTTCTGATTCTTTCAGTAATTTCCTTATCAAATCCAAAAGTATCTTGCCTGTTACTTTGCTGGCTCTCATTTCCATGTTGAGCGTTTTTCTTGCAATTTCTTCATTAATCAAGTCCTTTCACCTCCGTTCAGTAATCTATCTTTATTGCGAGTTAGCTTATCTCTTTGAATAAACTTTCTGAAATCCTCGCCTACAACCATAACGGGAATACACATTTCAATAATTCTTGAATAGATTCTTTGATATTCAACACTGTCCTTGCAGTTTTGAATTGTGTCGTAGGAAAGATTTGTTGTGAAAATTGTTGGTTTCTGTTTTAGGTACCTGCTATTGACAATGTTATATACCTGCTCTTTAGCATAGCTTGTATCCCTTTCAATTCCCAAGTCATCTAAGATAAGAACGGAAGTTTTTACAAGGGATTCAATATATGCGTTTTTATCAAAGTCAAAGCTGCTTTTTTGAAGTTCATTGATAATCTGTGCGAAATTTCTAATCTTAACACTTATTTGATACTGTTCAATAAGGCTATTTGCAATGGAGCAGGCAAGATAGGTCTTTCCGCTTCCTACAGAGCCATAAAAGAGAAGTCCGATATTTTCTTTTTTCATTTTCTCATAATCTTCTACAAAATTCTTTGCGATAATAAGGCTTTGATTTTCTTCTCCCTGATAATTTTCAAAGGTATATGACCACTCCCTCATGGAATTGAAGCAGGTTCTTTTTAACCTTTCAATTTCCATCTGTTTTTCTCTTCGTTTCCTTTGTTTCTCTATTTCTCTATCGCATTTGCACGCTACCCTTAATATCATTTTATTTCCAAAAAATTCCATTACATCACCGTCTTTTCTTTCATGGCAGACTTTGCAATATGCGTGTCCATCTTTGATGTATTCTTTTTCAGAATCATAGGCAAATTCTACATCCTCTATCATTATTTTTTCTAATTCTCTTTTCATAAATGTTCTCCTTTGTTATATTCTTCCCATGTCGGGACATTTGATGTTTTCGCCTGCTTGCTTTTGCCCTGATCTTTATAAAACCAAGAAAGGATCGTCGCTTTATGGTCTTTATAGCTCTTTCCGGTACTCTTGATATATGCAGATAAGCGTTCAATGTAATTATCAAGCTGTGCATTTAGTTTGATTTGTAAATCAGAAATATCTTCATCAGTTAAAAATACATTTTGAAATGTTCCAAGTCCGTTTTCGCAAAAACTATATTCTCTCTTACTATACTTACTCTTATTATTCTCTATATAGTTAGAGTCAACATTTTTAACTTCCTGAAGTTCATTTTCTTTACTTCTGAGGTCAACATCTTTTACTTCTGAAGTAAAGTTTTTTGACTTCTGAAAGTCATTTCCCTTTCCTTGAAATACACTCATAAAATCTTTTACATAAATGATATTAGGTTTTCCAAGTCCAAGCCTTACTCTTTCAATCAGTCCGATTCCTTTTTTACTGTCTAACTCATCCAATGTTTTTATGGCTGTCGGCTTTGAGATATTTCTTCTTCTCATAATTTCTTCAACGGTAAAATAGATAAATACTCTATTTTCTTTGTCTATCCAGTTATTCTTAAAAGATATTCCCGTTCGTTTTAGAAGCATGGAATAAAGGATAATTGCCTCTGCTGACAACCCCTTAAATTCTTCTCCATCTACTAATATTTCAGGCACTTTCAAAAAGTTAAATCGCTCTGCTTCTCTGTTATAGAAATAGTCAAAGTCCATGCAGGATCACCTCCCTCCTTAAAAATTTACAAAGAAAAAGACGATAGTTTTTTTCTCTATCGCCTTTGGTAACCATTTGTATAAATTTTTTAGATTGATTTTATTGCATCAGTGATTCTTTGAAGGCATGCTATAACCGTTGCTCCTATCTTTGGTATTCCGTAAGGGCTAACTAAAAATCCAATAACCAATGCCTCTATTCCGATGGTAGCTTCTTTTTGTAAAAAAGCTGCAATGGCTCCAAATATGCAAAACATCATAAGTAAATACAGTATACCTGTTCCTATACTAAGTACAAAAGCCAGAAAAACTGTCAGGATTTTCAATATCAAGCTGATTGGAAACAAGACTATTTTTATCATTCATCTCATTTTTATTTACCTCTTAAATAATCTTTTTGAAAAAGCGGTATGAATTCATTCATACCGCTTTGACATCGCGTTTTCGACCATGAATTCGCTTTTCTTAGGCGTCAGTACTTTATATAAAAAGCACTTCAATAACGAAAATTCAAGTGGTTCTTTCAGACTAACAACTTATTATTCCATACTGTCAAGTATTATTCGTGTCAAAAATGTTGTCTTTTTGTTGTCCTTTTGATTCACGAACTCCTAAAAACCTTGATTTTCCTCATCTTTTTTGCCTATGGGTTTCATAGTTGGGAATAACAATACGTCCCTAATTGTTGTAGAGTTTGTAAGAAGCATGATAACTCTGTCTATACCTATTCCTAGTCCACCTGTTGGAGGTAGTCCTACTTCTAGGGCGTTTAGGAAGTCTTCATCCATTTCACAAGCTTCATCGTCACCAAGTTCTCTCTTTCTAACCTGGTCTTCAAATCTACCCCTCTGGTCGATTGGGTCATTTAATTCTGAGAATGCATTGGCAAGCTCCCACCTATTGGCAAATGCTTCAAACCTATCTGTTCTTCTAGGATCTTCAACATTTCTCTTCGCAAGAGGAGATACCTCAACTGGATGATGAGTTATGAAGGTTGGCTGGATTAGCTGGTCTTCACCGAACTCCTCAAAGAAGGCATTGATTACCTCACCCCTTCTCATTCCTGGAGTGATTTCTATACCCTTTTCTCTAGCTATGGCTAGGGCTTCTTCGTCTGTATTTATTTCAGAGAAGTCTACACCTGCATATTCCTTTACGCATTCTTCCATAGTCATTCTCTTCCATGGAGGAGTAAAGTCTATCTCTGTTCCCTGGTAGTCTATCTTCATGCTGCCTGTAGCAACTTCAGCCATGTGAGATATAACATTTTCAGTTATTTCCATCATGTCCTTGTAGTCTGCATAGGCCTGGTATAGTTCTATTGCTGTATATTCTGGGTTATGCTTCATGTCCATACCTTCGTTTCTGAACATCCTACCCATTTCATATACCTTGTCAAATCCACCAACGATTAGTCTTTTTAGGTATAACTCATTGGCAATTCTTAGGTACATTGGTATATCTAGTGTATTGTGGTGGGTGATAAATGGTCTAGCATTTGCTCCACCAGCAATTGTATTTAGTATTGGTGTTTCTACTTCTAAGAATCCTCTATCGTCAAGGTAGCTTCTAAGAGCCTTAAGGGCCTTAGTCCTTGTAAGGAAGGCTTCCTTTACTTCTGGATTTACTATAAGGTCAACATATCTCTGTCTGTATCTTAGGTCAACGTCCTTTAGACCGTGGTACTTTTCTGGTAGTACCTGTAGTGATTTAGATAGTAGGACTAACTTTTCAACGTGTACTGACACTTCTTCAGTCTTAGTCTTGAATACAAAACCTTCTATACCTACTATATCACCTAGGTCATATGTCTTAAATAGCTTATATTCATCAACACCTATATCGTCTCTCTTTACATAGGCCTGGATTCTTCCGTTCTGGTCCTGTAGGTGCATAAATGATGCCTTACCCATGACCCTCTTAGACATTATACGTCCAGCTAGGCTCACTCTCTGACCTTCTAGGCTATCGTAGTTTGCTATTACCTCATCTGAATGATGACTTACTTCATACTTACTGATCTTGAAAGGGTCTCTTCCCATTTCCTGAAGATCTTTTAATTTATCTCTTCTTACCTGAAGAACTTCACTTAAATTTTCTATCTGACTTTCTGGCTTGTTGTTTTCCATTACGTCCTCCTTAGTGTGATTATCTCTTTATATCTAGTACCTTTAACTTTATGATTCCATCTGGTACATTTACTTCTACGACATCCCCTATCTTGCTGCCAAGTAATGACTTACCAACTGGAGATTCATTAGATATTTTACCGTTATATGGGTCTGCTTCTGCACTACCAACGATTGAATATTCTACTTCTTCATCAAAGTCTTCATCGTATATTCTAACTATTGAACCTATTGTGATAACATCTAGGTCAACACTGGTCTCATCTATTATAACGGCCTTTCTTACCATGTTTTCTAACTTGATAATTCTCTCTTCAAGAGCAGCCTGCTCTTTCTTAGCTTCATCATACTCTGCGTTTTCAGATAAGTCACCAAATGATATTGCTACCTTTAGTCTTTCAGCTACTTCTTTTCTTCTAGTCGTTTTTAGTAGCTCTAGTTCTTCTTCAAGTTTGTCAAACCCTTCCTGTGTAAGGATTATCTCTTTGCTAGTATTTTCTTCCATTACGCTCCTCCAATTTATAGCCCTGCATTTACATAATCATCTATGATCAACAAGGCATTTTTGTCTATCCTGATCTAGGTATGTTTGTAACCTATTTCATAATCTCTATAAGGCTTATAAATTGTGTGTAATTTTGACACAATTTAACATATATCCGATATATTATATTCTAAAAAGCGCTAAATGTCAAGGTTTTCTAGTCATTTAGGAGCATATTAAGTGTATCTACTACCTCTTGGGCCGACTCCATCTTATTTATCATATCCCTGAACCTAGCCGAATTTTTCATTCCCTTTAGGTACCATCCGATGTGCTTTCTCATCTCTCTTACAGCTACATACTCTCCATGCTCCTTGACAGCAAGTCCCATATGCTTGATGGCTATATTTATCTTGTCTTCCTTTGTTGGACCTGGAAGTATCTCACCTGTCTTTAAGTAATGGTCTATCCTCTTGAAAATCCAAGGATTTCCCTGGGCCCCCCTACCAATCATAACGGCATCACAATTGGTCATCTCTCTTATTTTTACAACATCTTCAACAGACACTATATCTCCATTTCCTATAACTGGAATAGATACGGCATTTTTCACCTGACCTATAATATCCCAATCAGCCTTGCCAGAGTAGAATTGCTCTCTTGTCCTGCCATGAACTGCTATGGCATCTATACCACAGTCCTCTGCTATCTTGGCAATCTCTACAGCATTTACAGAATCATCATCCCAACCCTTTCTAATCTTCAGGGTAACTGGCTTATTTGAGTTTTTTACTACATTAGTAAGAACCTCGGCTGCCAACTTGGGATTTTTCATAAGGGCTGACCCGTCACCGTTTTTTATGACCTTGGGAGCTGGACAACCCATATTTATATCCAAAATCTCATTTGGATAGTCATTTAAAATTTTCGCAGCACGACCCATATATTCAGGCTCACTACCGAATATCTGCACGGCTACAGGATGTTCTTCATCCAATATATTCAACATCTTCTTAGTGTTTTGGTCATCATAACACAAGGCCTTGGCATTTATCATCTCAGTATATAGTAGACCACATCCAAGCTCCTTACAAATCAACCTAAAAGGTAGGTCAGTTACACCTGCCATGGGTGCCAAAAACACTTCATTCTTTACTTCAAAATCTTTAAACTTCATCTATTACCCCTATGCTTTATTTTTTTCGTATATTAGTCTCAAGCCTTCAAGGGTAAGGTCTCCATCAACATAATCCATGACATCAGTCTGAGTTGCTATCATATTAGCAAGACCACCTGTACCTATTACTAGCACCTCGTCATCTCCAAGTTCTTCCTTCATAAGTTCTACAATCTTCTCACACTGGCCTGCATAGCCATAGACTAGACCAGCCTGGATTGAAGAAATAGTATCCTTGCATATTATGCACTCTGGCTTGACTATCTCGACTCTAGGTAGCTTAGATGCCTTCTGGAATAGGGCCTCACTTGAAATCTTGATACCAGGAGCTATTACACCACCCAGATATTCACCCTTGCCAGATATAGCACAGTAAGTTGTAGCCGTACCAAAGTCTATTATTATAAGTGGCTTTTTATACTTAGCAATTGCAGCAACTGCATTTACTATCCTGTCTGCACCAACCATCTTAGGATCATCATATTTTATATTTAGGCCTGTCTTAATACCAGGGCCAACAACCAATGGACTTATCCCACAATACTTCATACAGAAGTTCTCTAGAGAATGCATTACGGCTGGAACTACAGACGATATTATAATAGAATCTACCAAAGTCATATCGACCTTACTTGAATCAAAAAGATTCTTTATCAATACTCCATATTCATCTGAAGTCTTATTTGGATCAGTATTTATTCTCCAATCGCTTATTAGCTTACTTCCATCGTATACGCCTAATACCATATTGGTATTTCCAACGTCAAATACTAGTAACATACTTTCTTAACCTTTCCTAATATACTAAATATTATCTTATTTATTATTACCCAATTAGTACTGGGTTATATCCCGTTAGATATACGTCTTTTCATCAACGTTACCATTATAACACCTATATCAAGCTTTGTACAAGATAAGTGGATTATATTTTGAAATGTATTTTCCCCTATGGTAAAATATACTTAATTAACTAGTCGTTACGACTTAAAATCTCTATAAAAACACATTGGACAAGGTCCAATAAGTCTATGAGGAGGACAAAAATGAAGTCTACAAAAGAAAAAATAATAGATATACTAATCGACAATAAAGATAAATATATATCCGGAGAATCAATATCTGAAAAACTAGAAGTATCCAGGGCTTCCGTTTGGAAACACATCAAAAACCTAGAGAAAGAGGGCTACCAGATAGAATCAAAAACTTCACAGGGCTATAAGCTGATCGGTCGAACAGATACAGCAAACCCAAGCTATGAAATAAGCCATAGATTAAAGACATCATTCATGGGACAAAGAGTTGAATACTTCAAAACTATCGACTCTACAAATATACAAGCTAATAAAATTGCCTCCCAGTCACCTGAAGGAACTGTAGTTCTAGCAGATGAACAGACCAAAGGAAAAGGTCGCATCGGGCGTACATGGGTATCCGAACAAAATAAGGGTCTGTACTTCTCTACCATATTAAAACCAGACATAGCCCTAATGCAGGCTCCATTTATTACGCAACTAGTAGCTGCCAGCCTTACGAAGACTTTCTTGGACCTGGGCATAGAAATATCAATCAAATGGCCGAATGACTTGATATATAAGGGTAAAAAAGTTGCAGGTATCCTAACAGAGATGTCTGCAGAAATAGACCATATATCTTATATCATTGTAGGTATAGGGATAAACTTGTACAAAAAGGATTTTGAAGATGAAATCAAGGACAAGGCAACATCATTTGCCAACGAAGGAATAGAAATCGACAGGATTGAATTTTTGAGAAAGTTCTTTCCTAATTTTGAGGACCTGTATGAGAAGTTTAAGGCAGGAGACAAAAGAGAGTGTCTAGATATACTTAGGAGTAGGTCGGCTGTCTTAGGAAGGGAAGTCTACAAGATAAAAGAGGGAGAAAGGGTCAAGGTTTTTGCTAGGGATATTGATGATATGGGGAACTTGATTGTTGAGCATGAATCAGGTCAGGTTGAAACTGTATTTACTGGTGAGATATCTATTAGAGGACTTGATTCTTATATTTAAATTAAGAGAGGGTTGGTTACCTTGTCTTGTAATCTGTACGAAGAACCAACCAACCCTCTTTTTTTATACAATTAAATAAGCTATACCTCAACTACGCCATCTCTTATATATACTACCCTGTCTGCAATCTTCGCAACTTCCTCATCATGGGTTATCATAATAACAGTCTGCCCCTCTTCATCCACTATTTTTCTAATCAACCTAAGTATATCCATTCCTGTGTCTGAGTCTAGGTTGCCAGTAGGTTCATCCGCAAGTAGGAGCATTGGCTTTGTAACCATAGCCCTCGCTATAGCCACCCTCTGTTGTTCTCCACCTGATAGCTGGTCGGGAAACTTGTTCCCCTTATCCCCAATACCTAGCTTATTAATTATTGAATCAATGTAGTCCAAGTCAGGTTTCTTATGGTCTAGTCTTATTGGAAATTCAATATTTTCTCTGGCACTCAATATTCTGACTAAGTTATAGTTCTGAAATACTATACCTACGTCCCTTCTCCTGTATCTAGCAAGTGAAGATTTAGATTTTGAGCATATATCAATCCCGTTTATAAATATTCTTCCAGACGTCGGCTTGTCCAGTCCCCCTACCATATTCAAAAATGTGGTCTTACCTGATCCAGATGGTCCCATTATAGCCACAAATTCCCCCTTGTCTATATTAAGGTCTACTCCATTCAAGGCCATGTGCCTGTTGTCTCCTGTTCCGTATACTTTTCCTAAATTTTTTATCTCTATATATGACATAACTTATCTCCTATTCCAAATCACCAATGGCTTCTCTTATATCGCTAGCGAGTATCTTTTTAGCTGGCAGATATATACTAGACATACATACACCTAGACTAACTGCAAATATAGACAAGAATACAATCGGATTTATATCCATACTAAGACCGATTATCCTAGATACCGACTCCATCTCTCTAATATACACAAATTGTCTCACCATACTTATGGTCAATGACAATATGGTTGAAAATACTGCATATACCAAGGCTTCACCAATCAACATGGTCCTGATGTCGCTTTCAGTCATACCCAGTGACATCATCAGGCCTATATCTTTTTTCTTTGACATCAACTTGTATGTAAGTAGGTTTATCATACAGGCTACTGCCACCAAAATAAAGGAATAATACTTTATATTTTCTGTACTTAGGTAAGAAACCTCTGCCATAGAATTTTCAAGCCTCTCCTTTGACATATTGGACAAAAAATATTCAGGGTATTCTTTTAGTTTTTCTATCATACTCTTTTCAATAAAACTTTGATCCTTTATATCCCTAATGTATATCTCACCCACAGAATATCCCATATCCTTGTCTATATCAACCATATGTTCATGGGGTATTATTACATTTACTGAAGAATCTTGCCCAGAACCAGAAGTTACTGGTAGATAGTCTACTATAGCCACTATCTTGTAGGACTTTTTTATTGTAGGTGTTCTACCCTTTAGTTGCCAAAAATCACCTATCTCCTTGTCGCTTAAACTAGTGTTTTTGAGTTTATTTGCTATATTTACCTCTATCCTATCGCCTAGTTTATAGTTTAGAATCTTGTTTCTAGGGTCTTTTCCTCTATTAATATCAATATAATTTACAGGATAATATAGGATACACTCATCCTTGGATATATTATTTTTATCTATACTTGTCTTTTTCCCCTCGTATATATGGTCTTTTAAGGCTTCTAAGGCTTGGTCATTATATCCTAATACTATATTTTTGATTGTGTACCCCTTGCCATTTTCCTTGTAAAGACCATCTAAAACCTTGCTCATATATGGACTTTTATTTTTTTCATCAAAGTAGTCCTTCCTATTCATCATGGATTTTTCAATATCAAAATAAGAAAATTTAAAGTTAGCCCACATATTTCTATCTATACAGGACTTGCCGTCAGACATCTTTATATCCCCTATTTCATCCGCAGTAGATTTAGGTATATATGATGTCAAATCTAATATATTGTTTTTTCTTATAGTAAAATCTGCCTTGGTAAAATCATCTGTCATCTCCATCACTTTCTCATTTTCCCTTAAATAATAAGACCTCATAAGTATTTCAGATATAGGTAGTGATACTGATAATATAACGACTAGGGTTAAAATATAATCTGCCCTTAGGTACTTCAAGAATATAAATATTCCAACATCAAATTTATCACATATGTAGTTCCAGAACCTACCCGATCTGTAACTAATCTTCATCCTGTTTCTAGACCTTATCATATCTATTGGACTACCCTTGACTGCAAGCCAGTACACCACTAGTCCTATGACTAATACTGAAGCTATAACAGAGATTAGACCTATCAAAATTATCTTAGGCTCAATAACTAAACCGCTATAAGAAGATACCATATTGGCCTGGACCTCAGAATAGAAGTTCTCTCCCCTAGCTATTATATAGTTGGAGAGCATTATCGAACTAGGAAAGGCTGCTAGTCCACCCACAAACATCAGTAAATATAACTCACCTATTATAAGTTTAAAAATATCAAAGAATCCCATCCCAATTGCCTTAAATATACCCATATCCTCTAGCCTAGTCCTAATAGATATAAGATATGTAGACGCTATTATAACAGTAGTAAATAAGACAGACATAAAGATTATCTTGAATACTTCTAAGCCTGTGCTACCATCATTTTCATAGGCCTCAATAAGCATGTCATTTATAGAATAGTCTCCCTCCTTGACTAATTTTTTGTCTTTTAGAGCCTTTATCATTTTTTTTGATGCACTCCTAATATTCCCCTTGTCCTTGAGTATAATGTTTACTAAATTATACTTGTCTAGCTGATTTTTCCTATTTAAAGTAAAAAATTGGAACATAAGTTTAGACTTCTCTTTGACATTGTCCTCTAGTACACCCACTATTTTATAAGATACCTTACCCTTGGATATTTCTGACTCAAACTCAAAATTGTCACCTATATCCTTACCTATATTTTTGAGTATCCAATCCTGAACCATAACTTCATTGTTATTATTGGGGTAACGTCCTCTCAATACCTTATATTGTGACTTGTCTTTTCCAATGACATTTATCATATATTTAGAGCTTGCCTTAGATGCATCAACCAGGTTCTCAATATCGATTTTGTCAACATCAGGACTCTTTTTTATACTTGCTAAGGCTTTTTCATTCAAATTATGAAACTTCAAATGGTATATTGAGTCCTCTTTTAAAAAATTCAATTCTACTAAGTTGCCCGTGTGTTTGAGGATGCCATTGGTCCAAATAATCAAGAAACTCATAAAAAAACAAATTCCTATTACAATCGACCTTTTGTAACATTTTTTTATATAACGAACTATCAAAGATAACATACTAACCTCCTTCAAAGACCTATATAAGTTTTATCTATGTTAATTATATATTTGACCCAAAATATTTTCAAACATCCAATTTGAACAAATAATACGTCAAAATACCTATTCGCTGCAATTTAATGTATCTAATACCTATCTATCTGCAAAAATCCAGCAAATAAAGAACCTTGCTATTAAATTTTCATTCATATATAATTATAGTAGTATCAGATAACTGGAGGTTGGGGACATGGGTGAAAATTACAATCAAATTATAAATGCTATCCTAATTTCACTGACTATTATAAGCATCAGCTATTCATTATTTGCTTGGCTGAAGACCAAGAGCCTAAAAAATGAAATAAAGGTCATGAATGAAGACCTACATAAGACCGAGCTAGTCCTAGACAACCTCAATAAAAGGGTTGATAGCCTCAGAATAACTAACCACGAAAACAGAAAAAATATCAGACTGATAAAAGAATTGGCTGACCAAAATAAGTGCAGTGATATAGTTGAATTTATAAATGATAACCTTTCAAATTCACATTGTAATGAACTATCTGATACGCATAATAAATTATTTTTACAAAACATAGCACATTTAGACAGTATATCAAATTTTGAAAACTCAAGTTCTGGCAAAATGCTAGATTATAATAACTTGAACTCATTCAAGGAAACATATAAGACCGATTCCTCAAAGGTATTAATAATAGCAAATTCGGTGATGGAAACCTGCTCAAGAAACAATATAGATTATAAATACTATATCGGCGATCCAAATATGGTCATAGGGATAAGTTTCTCCGACCTAAATTCAATCATAGGCAATGTACTAGAAAACTCAATAAGGGCACTTAAAAACAAGGAGATTGCTAGTGAAAATAGACGTATAGATAAGAATACCAGTTCTAATATAGATACTAGTTCTAGTAAAAATAATGCAAGATATATAAGAATGAATATATACGATGACACTCTAGCCTACTTTATAGAAATTACAAACAACGGACCACAAATAGAAAATATAGATGCCATCTTCAAAAAAGGCCATACAGATTCTAAAAATCCTGACAGGGGGCTAGGCCTATATATCTGTAAAAGTCTTATTGAAAAATACAAGGGACACATCTATGTAGAGTCCAATAAAATAAATACAAAATTCACGATTATAATACCAAAAGATTTTTAGCTAATATAGCTTTAAATGGCCTAGATATTTATAGGACTTATATCTCTAAAAACTCTAGGTATTTAATACAGTTATTTATATGGGGAGAACAAATGATATTATTAGTGTGTGACGACAACAAGAAAGAACTAGAAAAAATAAAAAATATAGTCAATGAAATCAACTACATAGATCATATATACGCCTGTAAAAATGGTCAGGAGATGATTGATATAGCTAAAAACAATCCTGTTGACCTCATAATCACAGATATTGATATGCCAAGTGTAAATGGTATTGATGCTGTCGGCAAGATTAAAGAAAACTACAGACAAAATGTGAGAGTTATCTTTATGACAGGATTCCCTGAGTATTCAATCAAAAGTCACGACTATAGACCTGTTGATTTTATAGTAAAACCCATCGATACAAACCGCCTTTTAGAGTCTATATCCATAGCCTATGATATGATTGAATCTTATAGACTTTCAAACCAGGCAAGGGTATGTGACACTATTTTCATATATAAGTTCAGAAAATCTACCCATATGATAGACTACGATAATATACTGTTTTTCGAAAAAAATGGGCGTAACATAAATATAATTTTGGATGATGATAGCAGCCTTTCCTACTATGAAGACTTCACAAAACTTCAGGAAAGACTGCCTCTACTTTTTTTTAAATCATCATCTAAACATATAATAAACCTAAAAAAAGTATATAAGATATCTCCACTTAGCAGGACAACTATGAACATTTCCTTTAAGAATAGCAATCTAAAAGCCGTGCTCAACAAATCTGTAGAGGGAGATTTTCTGTATAGGTACCATAGGGCCAAGTATTAAGATTATCTAGCCAATCCTTTATTTACATATGCTTGAACTGAATCACATACATACTGGGCAGTACCTTCACCAAACTTGTCTATATTTTTCTTAAATTCATCATCATAGACATAACCATATGCAATTTGAGAGAATACTTCCAGACTGCAATTAAAGGCAACATCCCTGATATGCTGGTGTAGTCTCCTAGCCAGCTCTATATTTTTATCTTCTTCTACTGGTATATCCTTTGATAGGTTGTCGGCAAAAGAGAAGAATATCTCGTTGAAAACATCTACGACTTGATTTTCAATACCCTTTTGCTTTTCATAGGCTTCCTCTACGACACTACCATACTTTTCAACCGCCTGGTCCTTATATTTTAAATTTTCCTCATAAGTAAATCCCTTAAACTTGTCTTCTACTTCCATATCTAAGCCTCTCTTTCTTGATTCGATAGTTTTTTCTAGAGTGGATATTAGGGTTAGGAGTCTATTTTTTTCCTCGTTCATTAGCTTTAATTGATTTTCTAAGTGTCCTAGGATCTCACAATCATCTTTATGAATTAAATTTTTAATATCATTCAAACTAAAGCCCAAATACTTGTAATATAGTATCATCTGTAACAAAGACATATCATCTTCCGAATAATACCTATATCCATTATCCTTTTTCTTTGGACTAAGAAGTCCAATTTTGTCATAGTGCTGTAAAGTGCGCACCGATACACCACTAATTTCACTCGCCTTTTTAATCAAATACAAAAGACCACCTCCTAACAAGTTTAAGTATAAACTATTACCTTAGGTGATGGTCAATAATAAAATATTAATTTTTTTATACTTTTTATAAAACCTAAACAATAGGAATAAAACCACTATGGGCAAAATAAGATCAAGCTATTAAAAATAGTAAAAACAATCTCTAAATTAAAGCTATTTTCCATTTCAACAAGCTCCTGAGAATATAATTTAATCAAAGTAAAAAATATCTTCAAATTTCTTTTCTAAAGCTATAGCAAGTATAAGGGCCAACTTGGCAGTGGGATTAAACTGGCCAGTTTCTATGGATGATATAGTATTTCGAGATACACCAACCATATTGGCAAGATCTGTTTGAGATAGACCAAGCTCTTTTCTTATATCCTTTAACCTGTTTTTTAACTGCAAATTATATTTCATATCTACACCTACAAACTAGTCACATAAGAGTATAACATGTAAATTAAAACTCCCATCCAGAATATGCCTCCAAATAAACTTAACTTGCTGCGCCCATACCAATAACTTGCACAAACTGTACCCGTATATCCTGCAAAGAATATGGCAAATATAGAATAATCAACTTTCTTATCCGATAATATATTGACAATTAGTACAACGGCTATAATAGCCTTCATAAATTTAAAGCCCCATTTATATCCCTTTTCTTCAATATAGATCTTACCTTCATCTTCTTCCGCTCTCCTGACCCTTTTCAATAATTCATCCCTATCCATTAGATACCTCCTTATAAAATAACAAGTATACTTGGCATTATTATATATTTTACCAAGTACACTTGTCAATAATAAAGATTAAAAAAGAAGGTGTATTAGAACACCTTCCACAACTCACATATCTAGTCTTTAATTTAAAATTATAAACCATAAAATCATTTGCCGAGTATAATTTAAATCCAATTATTTCTTATAACACATTCCTATAATCATTCCTAGTAGCATACCAATCGACATTCCTATTGCTAAATTATTTTCACCTAATGTAACTCCAGCTGCTGTCCCCAAACACATACCAATACTCATTCCTTCAGACATATAATTGTCTTCTTTTTGATTTTTATCATCACTCTTTGATTTTTTCTTTGTAAAATTAATAGTAAATACTGCCACAAGACTTACTAATATAAAAGGTAGTACAATTTTTATAATTTCCACTCCACAAATCCTCACAATCATGTTCATTGACTCTAGCACTAAACCTGTAAATGGAATAGTAAATAACAATACCATTACCAGCAGGTATGCCAATTTTGTTCTCAAATTCATTTTCTCAATTTTATTTGCGATACTACTCCTAATATCACCTACTTTATAAATTTCCTAAAAATAAAAGTTCCCATCCATAATCCTATTATATACTATATCCCTTATCATAGGAACCCTTGTTAGACTTACAACTAGCCAAGTATCGAAGCTATAAATACAAAAATGGTATATACCTATCTACTAACAAATTACAAAAAGAGTGCTTTACAAGGTCTAAGCAAGATTCGTGAAGAATTTCTAATATATCGATTTGAGATGGAGCGACCGAAAGCGACCCGGACCGCCTTGGCGGGCATTGAGCTTTCAGCGACTCGAAAATCTGATATATTTAATTCTTACACGACTTGCTAGACAAGGCAAGCACTCTTTTTCAATTACACCACACACTCTTAGCTTGAAAGCAATAAAAGCCCTTGTTGAACTACAATGAACATGGTATTGAGGATATAAATACAAAAATGGTATATCCCTATCTACTAACAAATCACAAAAAGAGTGCTTTACAAGGTCTAAGCAAGATTCGTGAAGAATTTCTAATATATCGATTTGAGATGGAGCGACCGAAAGCGACCCGGACCGCCTTGGCGGGCATTGAGCTTTCAGCGACTCGAAAATCCGATATATTTAATTCTTACACGACTTGCTAGACAAGGCAAGCACTCTTTTTAATTTCAACAATAGGTATATACCATTTTGTTAATATTTATCCTTCAATACCAGGCTCGTCCTGAGTCTCAACAAGAGCTTCATCATTGCTTTCAAGCGGCAATCTCATTTCGAATGCCTCCTCAAACTGCTTTCCATCCAATGTCTCGTACTCCATCAGTGCCTTGGCTATATAGTCCAACCTATCCTGGTTGTCCCTCAATATATTTCTTGTCTTTTCATAGGCATCTGTCACTATAGTTCTTACCTCTTCATCAATAGCAGCTGCTATTTCTTCTGAGTATTCCTTAGTGTGACCTATGCTATTTCCTATAAATACTTCATCACTTGATTCGAAAGTTCTAGGTCCAAGCTTTTCACTCATACCATACCTAGTTATCATACCCTTAGCAATGGCTGTAACCCTGTCTAGGTCGTTTGAAGCACCTGTAGATATGTCGTCTAGGTTTAGTTCTTCTGCAACCCTACCAGCTAGTAAGACTATCAGTTCCTGCATCATTTCGCCCTTTGTAGTATAATACTTGTCTTCTGTAGGTAACTGCATAGTAAATCCACCTGCCATACCCCTTGGTATTATAGTTACCTGGTGAACTGGGTCCATTAGGTCTAGTACATGAGCGCACACTGCATGACCACCCTCGTGGTATGATGTAAGAAGTCTTTCCTTGTAACTGATAACCCTTGATTTCTTGGCTACACCAACTACAACCTTTGTGATTGACTCTTCTATCACAGCCTGTGATATCTTGTTCTCTTTTCTTCTAGCAGCTAGGATAGCAGCCTCATTCATGATATTTTCAATATCTGCTGGTGTGAATCCTGGTGTAGACTTGGCAAGTACCTTTAGGTCTACATCTTCTGCTAGAGGTTTTTTCTTTGAGTGAACGCCAAATATGGCCTCTCTGCCCTTTACATCAGGCTTGCCAACTACTACCTGCCTGTCAAAACGACCTGGTCTAAGTAGGGCTGGGTCTAGGATATCTGGTCTATTAGTAGCTGCCATGATGATTATGCCCTGATTGACACCAAATCCATCCATCTCAACCAATAGCTGGTTAAGTGTCTGTTCTCTTTCGTCATGTCCACCACCAAGACCTGCACCTCTTTTTCTACCAACAGCATCTATTTCGTCTATAAATATGATAGCTGGGGCATCCTTTTTGGCCTGTTCAAATAGGTCTCTAACTCTTGAAGCACCTACACCGACAAACATCTCAACAAAGTCTGAACCAGATATAGAGAAGAATGGAACTCCTGCCTCACCTGCTACAGCCCTTGATAGGTAGGTCTTACCTGTACCTGGAGGTCCCACCATCAATATTCCCTTTGGTATTCTGGTCCCTAGGTCTAGGTACCTCTTTGGATTTTTCAAAAAGTCTACTATCTCCTGAAGTTCTTCCTTTTCTTCATTTAACCCTGCAACGTCATCGAATACAACCTTGTCATTTTCATCCGGCTTATGGACCTTGGCCTTAGACTTGGAGAAATTGGCCATCTTGCCACCTCCACCACCGGTCTGGTTCATAATCATAAAGAAGGCAAATACTGTAAAGCCCAACAAAAGTAGGCTTGGCAACATCTCCAATATCCATGGTGTCTCTGGCTTTGGCTCTGCATCCACCTTTAACTGGTTCTTCTCTATGCCCTTTAATATTTCATTTGATAGGGTGTCTCCCCTCAATTCACTAGGTATATAAGACTTGAACTTTGTCTTTCCATCCTTTAATACACCCTCTATGCTAGTTCCTTCAACTATGTGAACTGAACTCACCTTGCCATCCTTGATTTCCCTATATATCTTAGAGAACTCCATCACCTTGGTCTCTCCAGACTTGGCTCCTGTGTAGTTTATTATAACCACTATCATGACCAAGATCACTAGGTAAACACTGGCACCTCTTAGTGTCTTTTTCAATAATTTTCCCTCCTTAAGGTAATTTATATTTTATCTTCCAACCTAAATTCTAGTATTCTCTTTGTATCTTCATCGACCTTATAATAGACGCTGACCCTATGGCCACATACTGCCACCACAGTGTCCCCATCCAAGAGAATAGGTACATAAGATCTTTTCTCCTTAGGCAGTTTCATACTTATAAAAAGGTCCTTTATTTTCTTACTTCCACCTACCAACCTTATTTTATCACCTTGGTGTCTATTTCTCAATCTAAGTTTGCCCTTTAATTTATCAATATCTATATACTGTATCCCATCTTTTATCTTGTCCTTGTCAAACTCGTCTATGGAAATAGTCCTTGTCTTAAATACCTTGCCTATCTCTCTTACAAAGACCTCTTCCTCATTATCTACTTCATAGTCATATCTGGCCTCTTCGTAGACAAGGGCTTCCTTGGTAAACAATAAATAGTCTTTTTTCCTGTAGACAATCAGTCCCCTAGGAAGGTCTATCTGCTTGTCTATCTTAGAGTCATCTAGCAGTCCCAGCACATCATCAAAGTGTTTCTTGTCAAATGACTTCACGCTTGAAAGTATGTCCTGTATCGCCAAAATCACCATCCTAGACCTAATGGCCTCGTGTTGGTCTCTTACTTGGTCTGTAAAGAGATATACTCCATTTGTATATTTTTTGCTGGACATCTTGTAGGCTGCCTGAGCCTGGGAGTCTATATAGTCATTGTCCATCTTCATCCCCCTAGACATTCTTACTAGGGTATCTATTATATTTTCATTGAATTCATCCCTCATATATGGGATTATCTTCAACCTTATCTTATTTCTTGAATATATGGCCTCTAGGTTGGTTGAGTCTATCCTAGGTGTAAGAGAGTGGTCTGTGCAATAGCTTTCTATGTCAGACCTATCTAGGTCTAGTATAGGCCTTATTACTCCATCTGACCTAACATAGTCCATACCACTGAGTCCCTTTATTCCAGTCCCTCTCATAATCCTCATAATGACAGTCTCTGCCTGGTCATTTTTGTTGTGACCAACTGCTATCTTATTGGCTCCTATCCTATCCTTGACCTCCTTAAAGATCATATACCTTAGGTTTCTGGCCCCATCTTCAAGTCCTAGACCATTTTCACTGCAGTATTTGGGTACATCTATGGACCTAATAAAGCAGGCTATACCTAGCTTGTGGCATAGCTTTGAAACATATAGGGCATCTAGGTGGGCATCCAGTCCTCTAATCTGATGGTTTAAGTGGACAGCGTAGACCCTTATATTCATTTTTAGGGATAACCTGTGTAAAACATGGAGTAGGCAGACAGAGTCCGGCCCTCCTGATAGGCCTACTATTATCCTGTCGCCTTCCTCAATCATATTATTTTTGGTGATTGTATCTAATACGGTATCATATACCATCTTAATCCTCCGTCAAAATACTTATATCTATCCTGTTGTTGGCCTTCATAAGATCTGTAACTTCCATCTTGTAGTCAAGACCCATCTTTATTTGTCTATCATCTATCTTCTTTGATAGCTTGTATGTATACAGGCGCATATCGAATACTCCATATGGTGTCCTGTAGGGAGTCCTCTGCTCAAACCCCTCTTTAAATATCATCTTTGTATTGACCTGTCCAAACTTGATTATGGTAACTATATCTCCAGATATTTTGATAGTGGTCTTTGAGATCTTGACCTTGTCAAATTCATCGAAAGAAACGAATATATCTCCGTTTTTATCAACCCTCTCGCCCCTATAAAATGTCTCTATGGTCTGTAGTTGACCATCTTCAAGAACTTGGTTTGTCTTTATTTTCAACTTTACCTTCATAACATATCTCCTAGAACCTGTGTATCTCTACCTTCTCTAGGTCTGTAATCTCTTTTTTCATAAACTCACTAGCTACCTTAGAGAACTGCTCATTGATATCAGATACATAATACTTACATACCCCTTCATCAGCCTTATCATTTAAAAGATTTGCCTGATTTAAGATTTCTTTGAGTTCAAGGGCTGTTTCCTTGGCTGGATTTATAAGCTTTATCTCCTGACCTACTGCCATGCCTATAGTCCTCTTTAGGATTGGATAGTGGGTACATCCTAGCACTATGGAATCTACTCCCTTTTCTACCAATTCATCTAGATACATATGGGCTGCTGTCGAAGATATCTCTTCATTGGCCCAACCTTCCTCAACTAATGGAACAAATAGGGGACAAGCCTTGTCTATAACCCTGATGCTCTCATCCATTGATCTTATTGTGTTTACATAGGCCTTTGAATTTATTGTTCCCAAAGTTCCTATCACACCTACTACCTTGTTGTTAGTATACTCTACTGCGGACCTGGCCCCTGCCTCTATAACACCTATAATAGGCACATTATATTCAGCCTTGGCCTCTTCAAGTGCCCTTGCTGTAGCTGTATTACAAGCTATGACTATAGCCTTTACATCCTGTTGGATCAAAAAGTTTATAGCCTGGAATGTATACTTGATTATTGTTTCCTTTGACCTAGGTCCATATGGCACCCTAGCCGTATCTCCAAAATATACAGTATCTTCATTGGCTAGTCTTTTGTGGATTTCCCTTAGTACTGTAAGTCCACCAAGACCAGAATCAAAGACCCCTATTGGTCTATTATCCATAATTACACCGTTTCGTCTTGCATCAATTCTTCAATCATAAACTGCTCAGCCTTTTCTATATGTTCTTTGGCTAAGGACTCTGCAAGATCTGCCTTTCCTTTTTTAATAGCTTCTATCAGTCTATTGTGTTCCTCAACTATGTTTACAGCTGATGCATAGTCTGACATATATTTCAATCTGAACCTGTATACAGTCTCCCATATAGAGTTCATCATACTTATCAGTCTTGTGTTTCCTGATGCCTCAAATATGCAGTTATGGAATTCTTCATCCTTTCTCAACATATTTTCAACATCGTTAAGACAGACATATTCTTTGAGTTCTTGAGATATCTTCTCCAACTTGTCTATCATGTCCGGAGATATTCTTTCGGCTGCATAATATGAGCCTATGCCCTCAAGACCTATTCTAACCTCAAGTATGTCTATTAGTTCTTTCTTGCTTATGTTGGCTACATAGGCTCCCTTTCTAGGCAACATTATAACCAAACCTTCTAGTTCCAACTTCCTTATAGCTTCTCTTACAGGTGTTCTACTAACACCCAACTGTTCTGCAAGCTGGATTTCCATAAGCCTTTCTCCTGGCTTTAGAGTCCCCTCTATTATGGCAGAACGTATATTTTCAAATACCAAATCTCTCAATGGCTTGTAACTATCCATTGTCAACTTATTTATTCCCACAGATCTCAACCCCCTTATTGCTGATGCTCGTGACATAAGTCTGTACATATCCCTCTCTCAGGATAGATGCACATTTTTTAGCCTTGTTCTTATCTTTAAATATACCAAACACAGCAGGTCCACTGCCAGTCATCATAGATAGGTCAGCTCCCTTGCTCATCATTATCTTCTCAATATTTCTTACATCGTGACAAAATGACCTCGTCACTCCTTCTAGGACATTGGACATAGATCCTATGACCATATCTATATCATTATTGGCTAGACCCTTTTCAATAGACCTGTTGTCAGGTCTTCTCTCAGGTTCCCTATCCAAATACATAGCGTCATACATCTTGTAGACCCTCTTAGTCGATACAAAGTCCCTAGGTTTACATACAAGTAGGGAAAAGTCTTCTTTCAAGGTATCTAGAACCTTTAGGTCAGTCCCCCTACCATAGGCAAGGGCTGTACCCCCTCCAAAACAAAAGGCTATATCAGAACCCAATTCCTTTGATAGGTCCATTAAGTCTTCTTGAGATACTCCCAACTTGAATAACTCATTGATACCAACAAATACAGCAGCAGAATCTGCGCTACCACCAGCCATACCTGCTGCCATCGGTATATTTTTCTCTAGAAATACTTCTATACCCCCACCTATATTATAGGTGTCTTTCATTAACTTCCACGTCTTGTAAATAATGTTCCTCTTATCAGTAGGTACCTCAGAATTGGAGCACACCAACTTGAAAGAGGACTTTGTCTTTCTAATTATTATATAATCTGATAGGTCTATGGACTGCATGACCATTTCTACATCATGGTAGCCATCGTCAAGCATGCCCTTGATATCTATAGATAGGTTGATTTTTGACCTAGCTCTTAGCCTGATACTTTCCATGTGATCCTCCAATCTTTTTGTATACCTTACACAAAATTCTATTGAATATTATACCATAAAAATTACTAACATGTTATAAATAATGGACTATAAAGTTATAATAAAAAAACCACCCAAGCTTTTTAGGTGGTTTTATTATTATAATTGGTAATTATTTCTTTTCGTTAACAAGGCTTTGGACTTGCAAATACCTTTATTTTAACATTTTCTGTAAGTAGGTCTGAGTATGAATATGACACTCTCTCATAGTTGTCATCTCCACTACCAACCTTTATCACAAACACGCTTGGGTATACTGTTTCAAGTACACCTTGTTTAGTAACAATTTGTTTCCTGCCTTTATTCGCCTTGAGCAAGACCTTCTTGCCCACATACTTTTCAAGAGTATGTCTGATATTGTCTAATGTAGCTGTTGTTGCCAAAACATCACCTTCCTTCGTGTGTATACAATATTATAACAGAAAAAAAGCTATATGTCAAGCAGTAAACTATTATTTTACAATATCATACTTTATTTGTCAATAAAAAATACACTTTTAGAATTGATTTTTTATATTTTTTTATATACTTTTATTACTTACAAAATAAATTTTCTCCATTAGTAGAGATTACTTCCTTGTACCAATAAAAGGACTTCTTTTTTGATCTCTCTAGGCTTCCAGACCCATCATTGTTCCTGTCAACATAGATAAATCCATACCTTTTTTTCATCTCACCTGTTGTAAAGGAAACAAGGTCTATACATCCCCAAGGTGTATACCCTATAAGGTCTACTCCATCCTCTGATACGGCCCTTCCTATTTCTTTTATATGGCCCTCAAGGTAGGCTATTCTAGAGTCATCACTGCAAGTTCCGTCTTCTTCCCTTACATCGATTGCTCCGAAACCATTTTCAACTATGAATAGTGGTTTTTCATATCTTTCATACAGTAGATTAAGTGAATACCTAAGACCAACTGGATCTATACCCCATCCCCAATCTGTAGCTGTGATATATGGGTTGTCCACTGTATGAGGACTTGATGCATTTACTTCCTTAGACACGTCCCTAACAGTCTGAGAATCAACAGTATTAGACATATAGTATGATAGGCCTATATAATCAACTGTTCCCTCTTCAAGTATCTTGTAGTCCTCTGGTCTGATATCTAGATTAAATCCCTTCTTGGCAAACATCTTTTTTGCATAATTTGGATAATGGCCCCTACAATGGATATCTGCAAAGAAATACCTCATGTGCATCTCCTGTAGAGACAATAGCATATCTTCTGGTCTGCAAGTGTATGGGTATATAGGTATCATTGCTATCATACAACCTATCTTAAAGTCCGGATTGATCTTATGACCTATTTTTACGGCTAGGGCACTAGCTACCAATTCATGATGGGCCGCCTGGTACATTGCCTCTTCAGGGTTTGGGTAGTCATTGAAGATCACGCCTGAATTACTCCATGCAAAGGTATTGTTTTTGTAATTCATCTGGTTGTTTATCTCGTTAAAAGTCATCCAATACTTAACCTTGTCCTTGTATCTTTCAAAACAAACTTCGGCAAATCTCACAAAACAATCTATGACCTTACGATTCATCCATCCCCCGTATTCCTTGGCAAGATGGAGTGGCATCTCAAAATGACTAAGTGTAATAACAGGCTCAATACCATGACTCAATAATTCATCAAATAAGGCATCATAAAATGCCAAGCCCTCTTCATTAGGCTCTTTTTCATCACCCATAGGAAATATACGAGTCCAGGCAATACTAGTCCTGAAACACTTAAATCCCATTTCTGCAAAAAGACCTATATCCTCCTTGTACCTAGTATAAAAATCTATGGCATCGTGGTTTGGATAGTACTCAGTATCCAAAACACCGTCAGTAATTCTCCTCTCAAGTCCGCGTGCGCCAGCAGTCATAACATCTATTACGCTTGGCTTTTTGCCACCCTTGTCCCATCCACCCTCTAACTGGTGGGCTGCAACTGCACCTCCCCATAGGAAGTCCTTTGGAAATATACTCATATTATAGCTCCTTTTCAACCAATAAATAATCACTTAAAAAACAAAGGAGAAAGAAGACACATAAACACAGTTCTTCTTTCCCCACTTAAATTTAAATATATCCACCATCAAATAAAAATACTGTAGTTATGGTTGCTAGTACCTAGACTACTTACCACAACATTTCTTGTATTTTTTTCCACTACCACATGGACACTGGTCATTTCTTCCAATTTTTTCTTCTTTTACGATAGTCTTAGCCTTGTTGTGGTCTCTCTGGATCTTCTTTCTTAAACCAGCATCAAGGATGTCGTCCCATCCCTTTAGGCTTGACAACCAATGAGCTTCAACTTCTACCATATTAAAGTACAACTTTTCCCAGTCTATCTTTATGTTTATCTGTGTATCTTCTTCAATCTTTTCAAGCTCCTGAGGCATTTCTATAGACTCATTGATGCCGTCTAAGAATCCCATAAATGTCTGGCTGTTTGTATTGTACTTGGCTGCAAGTTCACTTACCTTACCAGCTATTATCTGTGTCTTGTTGTTTAATACTTCATTGTATATGCTAGTTTCATCTCTTAGGAATTCTTCCCAGAACTTTACTTCTGCCTGTTCATCAGCATGGTTTTCACTAGCTTTTCTCCACTGTTCAAATAACATATTTTAATCCTCCGTTTAATATCCAATAAATATTTTTCAACCATTATAATAACATATTTTATAACTTTTATCTAGAGAAAATCATCTTTAAGACCTCTATTGCCCTTTTCTGGTCTATAAAATATGGACTAGTAGCTATTGTAATAAAATCTGTGTTCTTTACATAACCTATTACACACTCCAACCTCTCGTCGAATCCTATATAGTCCATGTCCTCAGAAAAGAAGTCCAGGTCCAGGTCCAGTATATAGCCATCCGGTCTTTTGGCTGACATAGAATATGTTGAATCTATTATATACAAATCTTTAAATATGCCCCTTTCCATGGCTGGCTTTATAAAACTGCCAACGTTTAGGACCTCTGTAGTATACCTTGCAACATCGACTAGGTCCTCAAAATCCACCTCATAATTATCAGGCTCCCTGGTATCCTTGTGCTGGTCTATATGAACAAGGTCTATTCCCCTATCAAACTTTCCCTCCTTAAGACCCTTGGCCCAAAAGTAAAATGAATGGTTGTGGTTGTCAAATAGGTATACCTCTTTGTCACCGACTTCTTTACACTCTAGCTTGTATATCTTGTCTAGACCCCTACATATTTTTTCCTCTCCCTCTTCTAATTCTATAAAAGAAGGATGTTGAGCTAGTTTAACTCCATCGAGGTCTGATACAATAATCTCTGGAACATATATTTTCTTATTTAGCCTAGCCTCATAAGAAAACTTGTTATTACCAACTGGTTTTTCTATCCAAAATCCTCCGTACATAAGCCCTCCTCATAAAATTATGGGGCCATCTAATGACAGCCCCATCAAATATACTAAAACATAGTCCAAGGATATTCCTTAGGAGGTTTAGACCTAAATACCATGGTCTCCTTGGTAGTAGGATGAACCAACTCAAGCCTAGTAGCCCAAAGAGCGATTTGTTGGCCCTTTTTAGCCACTTTCGAGTATCTCTGGTCACCATACAGGGCATACTTTCTAGAAGCGAACTGAACCCTTATCTGGTGGGGCCTTCCTGTATGTAAATCTATCTCTACAAGTGAATAATCCTTTTTATCTTCTGGAGATATACTAGAATCCAATAACCTATATGATAGTCTTGCTTCCTTGCCCCCATTAAAGGACTTATCCACACACCTAACCATGTTTTTATTGGTATCCTTGTATAAATAATCCACAAAGTCCCCAGCCTTTGGTGGATTTCCGTTTACTATTGCCTGGTAGGACTTTTTCATAGTCCTAGTCCTTACCTGATCAGAAAGACGAGAAGCCGCCTTTGAAGTTCTAGCAAATACCATCACTCCACCAACTGGCCTATCTAACCTGTGGACCAAGCCCATAAATACAGCTCCTGGTTTATTGTACTTTATTTTTACATATTCCTTACACATGCTCAGCATATCTACATCTTTTGTATTGTCAGATTGGGATAGGATATTTGGTATCTTTTCCACAACCAAAAGATGGTTGTCTTCGTATATTACCTTTAAATTTGTATCCATATCTATCTTTCTTCCCATCTACCAAATATACCACATGGTAGAACAGTTTTAGACTTTGAGCAAGCAAGGCCTACTTCACCTGAGTAAATCTTTCCACCCTTGGCCTTTCTTCCTATAGTAGCACCTAGGACATTTTCTAGGACTATAGGTGAAAAACCTGTAGTGTATGAGTTGATCAGGAAGAATAATGGCCTATCTGATAGTATCTTCATGCACAAGTCTACAAATTCATACAGCTTGTCCTCTATCTTCCATACTTCTCCCTTAGGCCCCCTACCATATGAAGGTGGGTCCATTATTATAGCATCGTACTTGTTGCCACGTCTTACTTCTCTTTCAACAAATTTGAATACATCGTCTACTATAAATCTCACCTTCCTGTCCTTTAGACCTGACAGTTCTAGGTTCTCCTTGGCCCAATTCACCATTCCCTTGGCTGCATCTACATGGCATACCTCAGCACCTGCACTCGCACAAGCCACACTAGCTCCCCCAGTATAGGCAAATAGGTTTAGCACCTTTATAGGTCTTTTGGCAGATGATATCTTGTCCATCATCCAGTCCCAATTTGCCGCCTGCTCAGGAAATAGGCCTGTATGCTTAAATCCTGTTGGCTTTATCTTAAAAGTCAACTTTCCGTAATTTATGGTCCACATTTCTGGATACTTGTTTATTACTTCCCAGCTTCCACCGCCCCTATTTGACCTGTGGTAGTGGCCATGTGGGTTCTTCCATAGACCTCTTTCATTGGCTATAGGCCATATAACCTGTGGATCTGGTCTCCTAAGGACATACTGACCCCACCTTTCTAACTTTTCTCCACCACCTAGGTCTATTAATTCATAATCTTTCCATTTATCTGCTAAAAGTAGCATCTATTACCTCCATATTACATATACACAAGGGCTTATTTAAATGATTTTACAAGCCCTCTACTCTCTATCTGTCTTACATATATCCAAGTGCCTCTTCCTTGGTCATCCAAAAGTGGATTCCATGGGATGAATCCAACCACCTATCTTCATTGTAGGAGTCAGCTACTACCACCTCTCCCAATCTGTAGACAAAGTCCGCGTCTACAAAGGATACTGCTTCAGTATAGTGACCACTTCCATCTAGGTTGGTGATTGCAAGGACCCTAGCCCTGTCACATCTACAAGCACTTGTGGTCGATGAACACCTCTTGGAGTCTTTCAAAATCAAGAGGGTAACCAACCTGTCATTGAAACACTTTTTATATCCAATAAAATAGCCATCTTCAGGACAATGCATCCTAAAATGCTTGGTTCTAGGACTGTCCTTGATACCGTCCAAAACTGCATCCAACAAAATAGCCCCTGTAAAGTCAGTCCCATCACAGTTTGAATTTGACAGATTACAAGTCCTAAAATCTGCACCCTTGAAGCTAGCCTCCACAAAAGATGCGCCCTCAAAGCTTGTATTTCTAGCCTTAATATTGTCTAAAATAGCACCATCAAATACAGCTCCATTAAAATTTACATTTTCAAACTCAGACCATGAAAGGTCAAGGTTTGAAAAATCAAGGCCGCTTAAATCTAGTGTGTGTTTACAAACTATGTTGAATTTCATACCTAATTTTCACCTTCATCCTCAACATTCCTGTACTCATTGTTAAATGTCTTAAGATTTGGGCTAACCTTTATTTCGTTGTCAACTATATCTAACTCAAGTAGTGATATGTAGTTGTTCACTAGTTTCTCTTCAGGCTTGATTGTAGATATAAATACTCCTGTACCAACAACCTCTGTGTTAAACTCCTTCATCAACTCTGTCATACCCTTGATAGTACCGCCGCCCCTCATAAAGTCATCTATAATAATAACCTTGCTTCCTGGCTTTAAGGCCTTTGAAGGAAGCGACATTGTCTCTATCTTAGAAGAAGAACCTGTTACATATGTCATTGAAATTGTAGGTCCCTCAGATACCTTGGTATTCTTCCTTATTATAACTAGGGGTAGATTCATTGCCTTGGCTGTCATCAAGGCCATAGGTATACCCTTTGTCTCCATAGTGACAACACAGTCCACCTCGCTGTAGTCTATATTTGATGCAAAAATTTCTCCTATCTTATATACCACATTAGGATCATATATAAGGTCTATTAAATATAGGAAGCCTCCTGATAGGATACGCCCCTCTTCCTTTATTCTTTCGCATAGACTTAGAAGGAAGTCCTCATTTTCTTCCTTTGATGTCTTTGGTATATACTTTACTCCGCCAGCTGCTCCTGAGATAGTTATAACTTTACCAAGTTGTAGCTTTTCAAACACGTTTTTTACCACTATCAGGTCTTCACTAATCGTAGACTTGGCAGCGTTAAATTGGTTTGTGAAGAAGCTCAGCGTAAAGATTTTATTAGGATTGTCAGATAATATCTTTACTATCGCCCCTATTCTTTCATTCCTCTTAAATTTGTTCATCTCAACCTCCATAGATTCTTTTATTAAATGTATGCTTATTATTTATCATTTGAACTTTATTTGATTTTTTATGATATAATATATTATTATATTAAAGTTAGTAATTTCATATACTATACACTTATATGATGCTGAACATTTTAATATTATACCATATAAAACGTTCGATTAATATATTTTTTTATAAAATTGGGGGAGGACATCACTATGAATGTACATTTTATAGGAATTGGCGGTATAAATATGAGTGCCCTAGCAGAAATCTGTATCAATAAAGGCTATAAAGTCACTGGTTCAGATATGCAGGATTCTTATCTAATCGACCACCTAAGATCTTTGGGCGCAAAGGTCGTTATCGGTCAAAAAAAAGAAAATATTACAGATGATATCAACATGGTAATATATACTGCTGCTATTTCAAACGACAACGAAGAGTTCCAGGCTGCTAAGGAAAAAAACATCCTTATGATAAACAGGGCGGCATTTTTGGGACAGATAATGAGAGAATACAAAAACTCGATCGCAGTATCTGGTACGCACGGAAAGACAAGCACAACTAGTATGCTATCAACTATATTTAACCATGCAGAAAAGGACCCTACAATCCTAGTAGGAGGAAACCTGTCTACAATAGGTGGAAATGTAAGAATAGGAAATTCTGAACACTTTATAACTGAAGCCTGTGAGTATGTAGATAGTTTCCTTAACTTCAATCCATTTATATCTTTGGTACTAAATATAGAGGAAGATCATTTGGATTACTTCTCAGGACTAGATGAAATAAAGGCATCTTTTAACAAGTTTGGTAAGTTACTTCCAGAAGACGGCTTCTTTATCATAAACGGAGACAGCGAAAACACTAAGGACATCACATATGATGTAAAGGCCAGTGTCATCAGATTTGGTCAAAAAGATACTAATGACGCCATCATATCTGATATTAGTTACGACGAAAATGGCTATGCAAGATTTAACCTTAAATACAAGGGTGCTGCTCTAGGTAGGTTTGACCTTAGTATCTACGGCCTACACAACGTTTACAATGCTACAGCTGCTATAGTAGCTGCTATAGTATCAAATATAGACATAGACACTATAAAAGAAGGTATCAAAGAGTACAAGGGTGTTGGCAGACGATTTGAGAAAAAGGGTGAATACAAGGGTGCTCTAGTAATAGATGACTATGCCCACCATCCAACTGAGATCAAGGCTACACTTGCATCTGCCAAAAACCTTAAAAAAGACAAGATGTGGGTTGTATTCCAGCCACACACATACACTAGGACAAAGGCTCTTTTTGATGAATTCTCACAGGCATTCCATGCAGCAGACAAGGTAATAGTTGCAGATATTTATGCAGCTAGAGAGCAGGATCCTGGAGATATAAATTCAAAGATGCTAGTTGAAAGCCTATATACAAACCACGTAGATGCTATCTACCTACCATCTTTTGATGATATAACAAACTACTTAAGAGAAAATGTTGGACCTAACGATATGGTCATCACTTGTGGTGCAGGTCCTATATTTAAGGTTGGAAACAGCCTACTTGGAATAGAATAATCACATTTATTAAAGGACCCTGGTAAAATTCCAAGGTCCTTTTTAAAAATACTTATTTTTACTCTGCTGTAGCTCCTCCACAGCTAGATCCTGCTCCAGCTGTACAAGCATAACAGTGCTTTCCTGTTGCAACTTTCCTAACTTCTATGTCTCCCTTGGCTAGGTCAAATATAGTTGTATTACCTTCTACCTTCATGTCAACTGCCTGGTTGAAGTCACAATCATATATATAGCCATCCCATGATATAGACACCTGGTCTCTACACATCATATTCTGGACAGCTGCTGGGTTAAAAGCATAATACAGACTATTAAGATATGTATTTAGGTTGCCTGATAATTCTAAGAAATCTCCAAACCTTCCCACTGGATTGTTAGTGATCGTATATAAATTATTGAATACTACACCAAAATTGCTATATAGCCTCTCTCTGTATAGGCTAAACATAGAAACCCGTGATGGTGGGGAGAATAGCAGATA
>OBVS01000078.1_pt1 | contig 74423 bp, 69 predicted proteins | sample 1476211 | NCBI WGS metagenome assembly OBVS01 (sample SAMEA2580025, study PRJEB22360) | human gut metagenome | biome: human gut; feature: human-associated habitat; material: faeces | place: Denmark | collected 2008/2010 | reverse complement strand
ACGGTTTAGTTAAGTAATGCTTATTTTAATTATAAGTACTTGACTAATCGTAGGATAAGAGGCCGGGACATAATTCCTAGAAAATAGCCAGTAAATGAGTTTTTATAAATTCATTTACTGGCTTCTTTATTTACAATACTTTGTATTGTTGGCTCGCTTTCTTATGAGACAGCTTCAGCCTATAAGTCTTCAGCTTGTCCTGTTCCCTCATGAGTCTCGCCAAAATACTTTGCTCTTATATGTAATTTCACATTGAAATACTCTAAAAAAATAAGGCACTTTCGTATAATTTAATAAATACCACTAAACTAAATTAACGAGGTGCCCTAAGTATAAAAATTATGACATGACTCAACTTACTCTACCAATGGAAACTTCAGTAATCATTTTACCTATTAACGATTGTACTCTTATGCTTTTACTATATGATTAATATATTTCTAAATCTTTAATTACTAACATTTTTCACATCAATACTCTTGATTTTGATTTTTGTTTGTTCCTGATTTAAAGTAAGTCCATTAATATTTTCTAAATGTATTGATTGTGAAGCATCTTCAAATTGATTTGCCGCTATAAAAACGTTTTGATGTTGGACGTGATGATAACTTCTAATATGAATCGCATCTCTTTTCATCTTACCAATAAAAGTATTACCTATCACATTGAAATTCTCACCAGCTTGAGTTTCCATCACTTGTCCTGTAATAGGATCGGCAGCATTTTTACCATCCTTCACTCCAAGAAATCTTATTCCACCATTACAATTTATAAATTTATTTTTTGTAATAAATGTGTCTTTTGACTTTAGAGGAGTTAAAGCATACTCATTTAAATTATCAAAGATGTTTTGATTGATATGAATGTTTTCATAATAGCAGTTATATCTACTGGCATGAGAGCCAATAGCTCTATTCCACGCTTTCATTTTAGGATGATCTGAACAGCCAAAATAACATTTTTCAATGACAACATTTTTCGTAATCGTTCCATCTGTAGTTCCAAATTTAGGAAAAGCGCCAGGTACTTGTATGTCCAATTGAACTGCTTCAGAAAAAGAACGATCTCCATCAATATCAAGAAATCCTTTAAATTCACATTCTGATATGTGTAAACCATTGATTCCACATGCGTCGAGTGCATGCCCTCCAACAATATTTTTGAATGTTACACCTAAAATTTGAATGTCTTCTGCATGTCCCATGCACATGGCTGTATTATTATATGGATATTCGCCTCCATTCATATCAAAAGTTCCTCCTTTAATATAAATGTGACTATTTCCATTATAGCCATGATATAGCTTTAAGCGTCTACCATTTTTTAATAATGCATCTTTCCCTTTTCTTAAAAGTGTTGCACCTTCTTCCAATAACAATGTTGTAGAATCATAAATAACTAAAGCTTTTCTGATATAATAAGTTCCTTTAGGTATATAAACAGTGTGTCTGCCTTTTTTTGCGTAATTTAATGCTTTTTGAATCGCTCTTGTATCCTTATATTTACTTTTTCCTTTTAATCCGAAATCTTTTGCATTGATAAACATGTTATAACTCCTCATATATTTTAAATAATGATTGTGTGCTTAAAGTAAAGTCTATATACTATAATTACATTTCGTTTTAATTATGGTGTATATTTTTACTGCCAATTTAATTTAAACGATTACAAAAGTTTTAGCTTTATATAAATATACCAATCTAACGCTTTTTAAACACATATTGGGAGGCTGTTCTAATGAGTAACAAAGCATTAATCATTGTAGATTACTCTTTTGATTTTATTGACGATAATGGTAAATTAACATGTGGCAAACCTGGACAAGAAATTGAAACTTTTATTACTCAGCGTATAAAAAATTATCATAATAATCAACAGGAAATATTTTTCCTAATGGACTTGCATTATGAAAATGATAAATTTCATCCTGAAAGTAAATTATTCCCCAATCATAATATTCATCAAACACCAGGTCGTGAGTTATATGGCGAGGTAGGTAGATTATACAACTCAATTAAAGACCAAATGAATGTACATTATTTAGATAAAACGAGATACGATTCATTCTACGGTACACCATTAGATAGTTTATTACGTGAAAGACAAATCAATGATATTGAAATTGTGGGTGTTTGCACGGATATTTGTATTTTGCATACCGCTGTTTCAGCATACAATTTAGGTTATAACATCACTATCCCAATTAGAGGCGTAGCATCTTTTAATCAAGATGGTCATCAATGGGCACTCTCCCATTTTAAAAATTCTCTTGGTGCAAAAGTAGAAGATTAAACAACAATCATGATAAAATATGATTAACAATATATGTATAAGGAGATATTGAAAATGACAAAAACTTTTATTTTCGGGCACAAAAATCCAGATACTGATGCTATTTCTTCAGCTTTAATTATGGCTGATTTTGAGCAACAAACTGGTAATACTGAAGCAAAAGCTTATCGTTTAGGTGAAATAAGTGCGGAAACTCAATTTGCACTAGATCATTTTAACGTAGAAGCTCCAGAATTATTAAACGAAGATTTAAAAGGACAAGATGTTATTTTAGTCGACCATAACGAGTTTCAACAAAGTGCAGATACTATTTCAAACGCTACAATTAAACATGTGATAGATCATCACAGAATTTCTAACTTTGAAACAGCTGGCCCTTTATACTATAGAGCAGAACCAGTTGGTTGTAGTGCAACAATTTTATATAAAATGTATAAAGAACGTGGATTTGAAATTAAACCAGAAATCGCTGGACTTATGATTTCAGCTATAATTTCTGATAGTTTATTATTTAAATCACCTACCTGCACAAAAGAAGATGTAGATGCTGCTCAAGCACTTAAAGATATTGCAAATGTTGATTTAGAAGCATATGGTTTAGAAATGTTAAAAGCAGGTGCTTCAACTACAGATAAATCTGCTGAAACACTTGTCAATATGGATGCTAAATCATTCAATATGGGAAATTATGTAACACGTATTGCTCAAGTCAATACTGTAGATATTGATGAAGTTTTAGATCGTAAAGATGAATTTGAAAAAGTTATGTTAGAAATGAGTGCCAATGAAAAATACGATTTATTCGTTCTTGTAGTTACTGATATTATTAACAGCGATTCTAAAATCCTTGTAGTTGGTGCTGAAAAAGATAAAGTTGGAGAAGCATTTAAAGTACAACTAGATGATGGTATGGCTTTCTTATCTGGCGTTGTATCACGAAAAAAACAAGTTGTTCCTCAAATCACTGAAGTTTTAACTCAATAACTTTAAAAGCATTAAAACTATATTGTTGCCCATGATATATTTTTTCATCCTAGAGTAATTTCTCAGTAGTTGATTGATTTAATAACACATTGATATCAGGTGTTATTAAATTGTTAGTTCTAAATTTCAGGAGTGGACTAAGAATTCGATATGAATTCTATTCCACTCCCTTTTTGTAACTTTTTAAACAAAATTTTTATATTTAAGAAGAAATAATCACTAATCTTTTTATGTTCTCATTTAATATATTCAGGACTATCTCAACCTCTTTACAAAAAAAATAATTTGGAGGTAATTTTATGACAATAATTAGAGATAAATTTAACAATAGTAAAGCTTTTTTTAATACGCATAAAACAAAAAACCTTAAATTTCGAAAACAACAACTTAAATTACTAAGTAAAAATATCAAAAATCATGAAAATGAATTATTAAATGCCTTATATAAAGATTTAGGTAAAAGTAAGGTTGAAGCATACGCAACTGAAATTGGTATGCTTTTGAAAAGCATAAAGCTAATGCGCAAAGAGTTAAAAAATTGGTCGAAAACCAAACAAACGGATACACCACTCTACTTATTCCCTACAAAGAGTTATATTAAAAAAGAACCTTACGGTACGGTGCTTATTATAGGACCATTTAATTATCCGGTTCAATTAGTTTTCGAGCCTCTCATCGGAGCAATAGCTGCCGGAAATACTGCTATAGTTAAACCTTCAGAGTTAACACCTCATGTTGCCATTGTGATCAAGGACATCATTGAAGATACATTTGATGAAGCATACGTTTCTGTTGTTGAAGGTGGTATTGAAGAAACCCAAACGTTATTAAGTCTACCATTTGATTATATGTTCTTTACTGGCAGTGAAAAAGTCGGAAAAATTGTCTATGAAGCTGCAGCAAGAAAATTAATTCCAGTTACTCTTGAACTTGGCGGTAAATCACCTGTCATTGTCGATGATACAGCCAATATCAAAGTAGCGAGTGAACGTATTAGTTTTGGTAAATTTACTAATGCTGGTCAAACATGTGTCGCTCCAGATTATATATTAGTTCAGCGGAAAGTTAAAAATGATTTAATAAAAGCTCTTAAAAAAACAATTACTGAATTTTACGGAGAAAATATTGAAAAAAGCCCTGATTTCGGACGGATTGTTAATCAAAAACACTTTAATCGGTTGAATGACTTGATTCAAATTCATAAAGATAATGTTGTTTTTGGAGGTAATAGTTCTAAAGAAGATTTATATATTGAACCTACTTTATTGGATAACATAACCAATGACAATAAAATCATGAAAGAAGAAATATTCGGTCCCATTTTGCCTATTATTACTTATGATAATTTCGATGAAGTACTTGAAATCATCCAAAGTAAATCAAAACCACTAAGTTTGTATCTTTTTAGCGAAGATGAAAACATGACACATAGAGTGGTTGAAGAATTATCATTTGGGGGCGGTGCAATTAACGATACGTTAATGCATTTAGCTAATCCTAACTTACCTTTCGGTGGTGTAGGTTCTTCAGGCATAGGTCAATATCATGGTAAGTATTCTTTTGATACATTTAGTCATATGAAATCATACACATTTAAATCTACACGTCTAGAATCGAGTTTATTTTTCCCTCCATATAAAGGTAAATTTAAATATATTAAAACCTTCTTCAAGAACTAGTGTTAGTTATCTCCATATGATTTGCCCTTGAGTGATATACAGAGTTTTGTTTTTTTATCTCATAACCACTCAAGGGCTTTTTATATCACTTTTCTATTATTCAAAGACATCTTATAGTAGTACACAAACACCTTCATTTGCTATAGCTTTTTTATCTTTTAATGAAAGTTTACCAGTTATGTTATCACGCTCAAAAATTGAAACTTTTGATTCTCCTTCTTGATGTGCGCAAATTAAATAGTTATCTGATTCAGTTATATTAAAGTCTCTTGGAAAGGCATCGTAACTTGGTTGTATTTCAATACTTCTCAGTGATCTGCCATCTTCTAAAACTTCAAATATAGCAATACTATCATGCCCTCTATTACTTATATATAAGTGCTTCCCATCATGTGATAGTCTCACTGCTGCTAATTTCGATTCCCCGTTAAAGTCACTTGGAATAGTTGAATGTCTCTCTAGCTCAATGAACTTACCGTCTTGGTATTCTGTAACACTCACCTCATTTGATAGCTCGTGAACGATATACGCGTGTCGTCCATCATTACTAAAAGCGATGTGGCGAGGCCCGTCTGAATTTTTGAATTGAGAAACTGCATATTGTTTTAAACCATCCTCACCAAATTTGTATGTTACAACTCTATCTGTACCTAAATCAGTAGCTACAACATACTTATGATCAGGTGTTTCATTTAAAAAATGAACATGTGATGAATCTTGTCTTTCATGTGAGCCAGTTGGAAATTCATGCTCAAGTTCTTCTATTAATTTCTCTATTGCTCCCGTAATTGGATTTAATTTATAAATCCTTGCAAGTCCTGCACCATAAACCGCTTCAAATAAATATTTACCATTACTAGACACTTGAATGTAACAACCAGTTCCCTGTTTTGATGCTAGACATTTATTAATTAATTCCAGTTGTCCATCTTCTTTAATACTAAAACTAGCTACACCACATTCTTCACCTTCTTTAGTAATCGCATATAAAAACGATTCATTACGAGTAAGATAAGTTGACGCTTCAATTTCATAACCAGTTTCTAACGCTTCAATAACTCCTGTTTCGTCATTTAGTTTGAAGCGATATATACCTTTACCACTCTTTTTAGTATAAGAACCTATATAACCTAATGTCATACCAAAACCTCCATAAAATCATTAATCATTGATTCAATTTTACCTTTAAGTATGTTTAATTTACAACGAAAAGTCATTTTACTTATTAACTTACTACTTATGATAACGAAATCAAATTAGAAATTACTTCGATCATACTAAAACATCACGAACAATTATATTGCCAAAAACTTTATATTGAAAAACAGAACAAATGTTCGTATAATGAAACTATAAGGATTGAGGTGATTGAATAATGAAAGATATATTTAATGAAATGGATTACCGTAATATACCACGAGACATGCTAGATAAAAATATTCCTACCGGTCGTGGTATGGTTAAATGGGCACCTTTTGTTATATGTACTAATCTCATAAAAAAATCTAATTTAATAGGGTTCAAACATAATATATATGTAAATTATGTTTGAACCCTATATCTATTTATTTTTTACTAATATCATTTAAAATGGCTCGCAATTCTTCAATTTCTTTGTTATTTAATTCTTCATTTTTCGCAAAATTTAGCACTAAACTTTTCATGTCCCCTCCATACAGTTTATTAAGAAAGGTTTTAGCAGTTTTCATTTTAATATCGTCTTCTTTAATATTTGATGAGTAAAAATAAATATTCTCTGATTTGTATCGTTTTATAATCTCTTTTTTATATAGTCTTGTGATTAATGTTCTAATCGTTTTATCGCTAACTTCTTTATATTTTTGAATTTCAACTACAATTTCATTAGCTGATACTGATTTTTTATCCCATATTATATTCATAACATCCCATTCAGCCATAGATATTTCAACTTGCTTATTGGCCATTTAAAACACCCATTTCTTTTAATATTTTTTCACTGATTAATTCAGCATTTTTCCCAGACGGGTTTCCATCTGATAAATGTGTAGCAAAATAATACTTATCATGATTAGTAATTACGTAACCTACAAACCACCCATTATTATACTTCCCGTTTACTATACCTGTACCTGTTTTCCCATACAGTTCATACTTTTCATTTTTCTTAATCAATAATGAAGAAGATAATTGATTCTTTGCTTTTTTACTAAAATGTTTTTTTTGTTCCATCATATTTTTAAAAACTATTACTTGTTCAAGATTAGATATTTTCAAACTATCTTCCATCCAATAGCTTTTATAACTTCCCAAATTTTCATTACCATAATTTAATTGCTTGAGTTGAGCCGCAATATAGTTCTTTGGTATTTGATTACTAATACGTTCGAAGTACCAATTAACTGAATTTTGCATTGCTGTATTTAAATCTTGTTCCTTATTCCAAGACTCGAAAGGATAATGTTTATGATTCCATGACATACGTGAATTTTTATCACTTATGATATGACGGTCAAGTCCAAACATCGCTAAATAAATTTTATAAGTTGAATCAGGAGAATATCTTTTTCTACTTTCTTTTTCATTATAAATATAGTATTTGTCTTTCTTCATGCTGTACATGACGAAAGATCCACTATTTGAACCAAAATTTTTACTTTCATCTAAAATTTGGTGATCGTTCTGTAAGGGCTTTTTATAATTATAATCAGTTATGGATTGTCCCATCAAAAACTGGCTTTGAATTACTATGAGCAAAAAAGTAAAAATACAAATAAAAATTGGAATTAATTTAGACTGTTTTTTCAAATTGGCTTCTTTTATATTAATTAATCTTCTTTTGAGTAATGACTTTTTACCATTAAATGAATGGCTTAATATATTTTTATTAAAAAATGGAATATTTAATACGGAGTCCATAATAGATTCCGCATAAGTTTTAAATTCATTTTTGTTAATATTATTAAGAACAAATCTATCGGCTTCTACTTCATTGTCATGAATTATCTTTCTTTTTACAATATGTATTAATGGATTGTAACTCATAACAATAGAGAAGATATTAAAGATAATTAAATGTAAAGTATCTCTATTTTTAGCATGAGCATATTCGTGCAGTATTATATATTTTAGTCTTTTATCAATTACACTTTTAAAATATGAACTAGGAATCAAAATAATATATTTCCCATACCAAAAAGTTATTGGAGATTGAATAGTCTCTGCTTTTCGAATCACAATACTTTTTTTATATTGATGGTTGAAAAGTATCGTATCTACTTTATTTTTTTCATTTTCGTTTAGATAAAGTGACTGTTTCTTTAAATATTTAAGATATAATAAGGATTTCAAAAATTTAAAACTTAAAATAATAACTAAAACTATCCAAACAACTGTGCAGATATTATCAATTGAATCCCAATTAAACTTATGGATATCTGTTGTGAACTCTTGAATAGGTTTGGTGGTATTTATGTTATGGTTCAAGTCGTGTGACTTACTTTCAACTGTGGGCGCTTGATTATTCACATTATTAAATTTTATAAAAGAGAATTTAATTGGGATAAAAGGTATTAATCCAGCAAGCACAGTTAGATACCAAACTTTATAATTTAAACTATAATTAAAATAGCGTTTTAATATGTACTTAAAAAATACTAACAATAGAAATATAAAACAAAAGCTTACTACGCTCGTTATTAGTAATTTAGCCATTTTGACACCTTCTTTCAAATATTTATAATAAACTATTGACACAAATATTACAAATGTAATATTATTTATTCATAAAAATTATATTTGTAATATTGGAGGGTTTATTTTGAAAAAGTTAATATTTTTAATTGCAATTGCTTTAGTTTTAAGTGCATGTAATTCAAACAGTCCACATGCCAAAGAGTTAAATGATTTAGAAAAAAAATATAATGCTCATATTGGTGTTTATGCTTTAGATACTAAAAGTGGTAAGGAAGTAAAATTTAATTCAGATAAGAGATTTGCCTATGCTTCGACTTCAAAAGCGATAAATAGTGCTATTTTGTTAGAACAAGTACCTTATAATAAGTTAAATAAAAAAATACATATTAACAAAGATGATATAGTTGCTTATTCTCCTATTTTAGAAAAATATGTAGGAAAAGATATCACTTTAAAAGAACTTATTGAGGCTTCAATGACATATAGTGATAATACAGCAAACAATAAAATTATAAAAGAAATCGGTGGGAACAAAAAAGTTAAACAACGTCTAAAAGGACTAGGAGATAAAGTAACAAATCCAGTTAGATATGAGATAGAATTAAATTACTATTCACCAAAGAGCAAAAAAGATACTTCAACACCTGCTGCTTTCGGTAAGACTTTAAATAAACTTATCGCAAATGGAAAATTAAGCAAAGAAAACAAAAAATTCTTACTTGATTTAATGTTAAATAATAAAAGCGGAGATACTTTAATTAAAGACGGTGTTTCAAAAGACTGTAAGGTTGCTGATAAAAGTGGTCAAGCAATAACATATGCTTCTAGAAATGATGTTGCTTTTGTTTATCCTAAGGGCCAATCTGAACCTATTGTTTTAGTCATTTTTACGAATAAAGACAATAAAAGTGATAAGCCAAATGATAAGTTGATAAGTGAAACCGCCAAGAGTGTAATGAAGGAATTTTAATATTCTAAATGCATAATAAATACTGATATAATTCTATCTTTCATAAAAATTCATAATATCGTAGAACATATATATTATTTATAATTATATATGTTCTATTTTTTGTGTTCACATTAATTTTAAAAGAGAAAATACCATTAACATACCTAACATTATAATTCCAGTAACTATAGTTATAAAATCTCGATAATCTTACTCAGCTTTTCTATCTAGAAAATAACTTATTTTGAATTAATTAATCACCTTAACAAATTATATAATCCTTGCCGAAAAAGAACATACGTTCTATAATGATGATGAGGTGGTTAACATGATTCCAAATCCTAATGCGCCAGATGAATATAAATATGAAACTGATTATAGAAAAATACCAAGAAAATATTTAAAACCTAAAATCCCTCAAGGGCGGGGAAAAATCAAATGGCAAGCTTTTGCGACTCTCCCAAAACAGTTTGAAATTTTAGAGCAAATCATAATGAATCAAGATAAAGTTGAAAAACCATTGCTAACATATGATTCATTAGATAATTTAGATCAGATTTTCCAAATAAAAATTAGAAATGATGAGTTATGTACAATCACATATTGGGAAGACGGTAACATTTCAAAATATACGGGAAAAATTTTAAAAAAGGATGAAATTGGTAATACATTTTCCTTTTCTGATACTAACAATAATATATATAATTTAAATAATACTAACGTTTGTAGTATCACTTAGCACTATTTAAACTTTTTAAAAGCTTAAATAGTGTTCTTATAATTACCTTTTTCGAAATACTTCTAGCAAAATCATTATAAGTATGATACTGATATTAAATATATTATTTTTATCACTGAAAAAAATTTCTACTACTTGGAAAATTGATAAAAGACTTATTATTAACAAAAGTTTATTTAATTTTTCGCTTCTTTCTTCTTCCTTATATGACTGCTCCAATTCAATTAGTGATAATTCTTCTTTGTTTAATTCTTCAATATACTGAGGAGATTTAAAATCATTATTATTCTTTAGATACAAATATAAATATAAACTAGGTAAAAGCTCTGTTCTATAAATAATTGCAATAGATCTCTTGAAATTTAGTATCCATTGTCTAAAATATAGGGCTTCTTTTTTTCCATTTAAATTATATTGTTGATACCCATACAATTGTAATTCATTTAACATAGTTTCTAAGAAAAAGAAATTAGCAGAACTACTGAAATAAATTGCCATTTGAGAACATTGTTCTAAAACATCTCCTTCTTGCTCATTCATCCAAACTACAAAAATTGATGCTTTATTCAAGAAATTTATATAATTATCGCTATAACCATCTTGCCTAAAATGTTTACTTTTTCCTTCAAATGAAAAAATAGGCGCATTTACTAACCACTCTTGAATTTTCACATCCTCATAAAAAGGATCATCAGTAAATTCATTTTCATTAGCTAAATAATAAACTTCAAAGTCCATATTTTTAGATACTTTATATTCAAAAATATCCTTACTATTATTTTTTATAATTCTATTAATTTGCCTAGAAACATCTCTAATATTTTTACCATGTCTATTGCCATACAATTGATACTGTCTTTGTCTATTATTATTTTCTTGATTAATTAGAGGATATATCGTATCTTTTACATATGAGAAAGTACTATACAAGTCGCTTCCAAAGTCTATACTCTCTAAATCTTCAATGATTTCTACAACAAATGTACCATTGTTAAATATAGTTAAGGTTAAAAAAAATAAATTTAAAGTGTTATCATGAGTAATTTCAATATGTGGAGTGAATATATATTTTTTATATTTGTATCCATGTATATTTTTTTGATCAAACAATCCTTCATTAATATTTACATTAGTAGCAAATTTTTCTAAAAATTTTTCTAGTTTTTCGTGATATTCTTTTGTATGTCTTTTATATTTTCCAGGTAAAACCCAATAATCATAATTTACCTGGGGGTTGTCAGGAGATAAAATGCGTATAACTCCTTTTACATTCAATAGAATTTCCTCAATTTTTTCAAACCAAGGGTTCATGTTATTATCTTTTATATTTATAGCAGTAGCATATTGATATGTTACTTTATAGCCTTGTAATTTATTAATATCTTCAAGAATCTTTTCATTTTTATTGTCCATTATTTTAAATATCCTCATATAACCTAGAATATAAAACGCTAATTTCTTCTTTCAACATTTTTTTCTCTTTTTCTAAAGAATTTACTCTTCTTTTTAAAGAGGAAATTAACGCATCTTTACCGTCATTTTTATTTTTATGAACAAATATTTCATTGTTTTGTTCACGTAACTTCTCTATTTTCTTTCGAATTTTATTATTTTTATATAATGTAGCTTTAGAAACTTTTGAATGTTTAGAAACGATATTAAAGTTAATTTCTTTATTTTTTTGAACTAAATCATTTATTGCTTTATCAACTTTTTTCTCGGTTTTAACTTTTCGTTCTGCATGTAACTGTTTTAATTGTTCTTGTCTATTAAATTTTTCCATTTTAACCTCTATACTTTTATTCTATTACTTCTCCCGAATATAATGTTTCCATCTTTTATATTACCTAGTATTTCTTCATATTTATTTAATATATTAGTGTGTTTTTCAACCATATCTTGCCTATTATTATTTTTAGCTAATTCTATAGATTTGACCGTTGATTTGATATGTAATTCATATTTTTCAACATCTAAATCAGAAAATCCAATAGCTAAATCCTTACATGGTTTCCCAGAATTACAAGTTAGGCATGGCGGAGCTTCCATGTATGGACAATCGCCGCTCAATCTAGCATGACAAGTACCATAAGGATTGTCCATTGCATTTAATTTATGTTCTTGCCATAAAGAATTCAATGCTTTTTCAGATAGTTCACTACTATGCTGTATATTTTTAATTTTACCGTCAACATCAAAACTAAAAGCTCCTTGATCAATAACTGATTCAAAAGCCTTTCTTTTTGTATCATCAAGTAACTTAGCATATCTTAGAGTCATTTCTGGTGAGGAATGTGCTAATAATTCTTGTATAGTTAATATATCTGCTCCACCATTTAACAATTTTACTGCATAGGTATGTCTAAATTGATGAGTTTTGAAATGGAAGATTTCTCCTTGTTCATCAATAATATTTTTAGTTTTTGATAAATGATTTAAGTGTGCCCTGACCATATGTTGTGTATAGGGCATTCCCTTTCTTTTTCCTTTATGAATAGCAAAAATATAATTATTAGGATTATTATCTTTTGTACTTTTAATTTTAGAATCGGCTATTAAAACTGCTACTATATCAGCTAATTTATTATCAATTGGTATTCTATGTCCTTTAACAAAAGTTTTAGCAATATCTGTTATTATTGAATACTTTCCATTAACTTTTGCAAGGCAATTATTTTTTAATGTCAATACATCAGAAATTCTTAATCCCGTTTTAAAAGCTATCCAAACTACAGGTATTAAATCTTTGTGCAAATCATTTATATGCTCAAAAAGCTGTTCCAATACAAAATCTGGGATATAATCAATTTGGCTACTATTTTTCTTTTCGTGTTTAGGTAAGTCTTGTGGATAAATTAAAAATCGTATATCTTGGTACGGTGCTATAGCATAGTTTTGAGTTATAATATCGTTTAAGAATCTTCTAATTGTTTTTAATTCTTCTCTCACAAAGTTCTTAGTACTTCGCAAATTTTTATTAGCTGCATATTCAAATAAAAATTCTATATATGATTCGATATGACATCTATCTAGTTCGTTTAAACTATTCCTTGTTTCTTCATTTTTAGTTATATTTTGAAAAAACCTAGTTAAAACTCTTATATAAAACCTTGCTGTAGCAAATACTATATCACCAGTTATCAAACGTTTTTTTAAATATTTTTTTGCTGATTCTCGCATTTTAATTGACTCAATTTTTTCAAAGTTTAAATAATTGCCAGTTAGTGTCTTATTATAACTCAATCCATATTTTTCTAAATTTCTAATATCCCATTTATCTTTTTCCCATTCTTCTCGCTTATCAATGAACTTAATTAGATTAATGTACATATTCTTTAAAAAAGAAGCTAGCCCACTTTTGTATTCATAATCACCAAAAACTATTGTTGATGATCTTCTTTTTATTGGTATATTATTTGCAGTCAACCAATTAAACCAGTGCTTTTCTAATATATTTATATCACAATCAAGTAAAGAATTTAAATTTGGATAAACTTTATTAAAGAACTCAGCAATCTTATTAATCTTCACTGCTCCAGTATTAAATAAATTAGATAAAGACCAATCCTCTTTAACTATCAGTTTCAAAAAAAGGTATTTAAATTCTAAATTCAAATTTTTATTTTTAATCCTAAAGAAAACATTTTTTCTTTTGTCTCTATAGTTCTTGATACTATCTTGAAATTGCTTGAATTTGTTAAAAGCTGAAATGTGCCACTCATCATTTTTAAAAAAGTAATCATCATATATTTCAGTTATTAAAACCTCTCCTTTTATATTGATGGCTCTACTTTGTAATGTACATAATTCATTAATAATAGTACTGTTTGTAGGTAAATTAATTGGTATTGACATAGTCATTCCCCTTTATTAAAAACTTGAAATTGATGCTTTACTTTATTCCAATCTTCGCGTATATCTTCTTCAGTAGGATGAACATATAAATTAATAGTCGTTTGTATATTACTATGACCAAGTCTTTCTTGAACTTGTTTAATATCCTTAGTTTCATTATAAAAAACAGTTGCATGTGTATGGCGAAATAAATGAGGGTGAACATTTATAGATGTTTTATGTTTTAGCCTTTTAAATAATGAACATATATCGCTATAATTCATAGCTTCTCCTACATTTCTCCCCTTTATTTTTACAAAAAGATAATCAGAACATATTGAAAGTTCGTCAATTATTTCGTAGACATAATCATCATATAAATCAATTAACGATTGAGAAATAAATATTTTTCTTTCACCAGTTTTTAAATAAGTACCATTGTCATTTAATCTATTTTTCAAAACTATTTGATGGCCTTTTCTAAAGTCAAATTTAATATCATCAATACGTAATGATAATACCTCACCTATACGTAATCCTGTTTCATATAATAATTGTATTAAGAATTTATCTCTAATATTATTAGTTTCTCCTAATAATTTCTTAACCTCCGCATTAGTTAATACTTCTATCTTTTTCTTTGGTTCTTTAACTTTCAAAATATTTTTCAACGTTCTATAGTCCTTATTTACGTGATGCATAAAACTTTTATATTTTTTAGAGTATTTACTTTCCATATGTATAAAATCATAGAAATTAACATCTAATTTTTTGCTCCTATAGAGATAATCATAAAAATTAGATACTACGGTCATAGTCAGATTAATTGTCTTAGGACTAATGCTTATTTCTTTTCGGTGATAAGAGAGGACATTCTCATTTTCAAAAGGTTTTTTCATCCATCTTATAAAATCAACAAAGTTATCAAAACTAACTTCTTTATAGCATATCTTTTTATTTTCTAAGTAAACAAAAAATTTTTTTAGCGCATAGGCATAGGTTTTCTTGGTATTTAAACTTTTCTTAACACTATCCAGATACTTCAAATATCTTACTGCATCTACTATAGGTTCATTATTACCATCTAAAATCATAAAATTGATACCATTCTTAGATTTTACTTCTACTATTTTCATAATAATCTCATTTCTAAATTTAATAGTATAAGTATACATTATTTCAACTCTTTTTACATCCTACATATTAAACTTATTACACATAATAAAAAAGACTATTTAATATTTTTACTTTGTTTATTTTTTCTTAAAACATGATTCATTTTAAACAAAATAGTCTATATTCTTTAACATATATATAACCATTCGCAACTTTACCAGAACAGTTTGAAACAATTTATCAATATATGATAGATCAAAATAAAGTGAGCAGACCAGTGCTTTCAGACGACCAACTTTCGCAACTAAATATACATTTACATGAAGCACTACAACAATCACGCCCAGTCAATATCAAATATTACGAAGAAGGATATATTAATTTTATAGAGCTCATTGTACATCGGATTGATTCAATAAATTATGAGATTGAAGGTACTGCTCCTCATTCAAGAGAACGTCATAAAGTTTCATTTTTAGATATTATAGATATTTCTTTTATATAAAGAGTACAAGAGAATTTATTATGAATTTCTCATTTTACACTTATATAACCACCAACATACTTAGTGTTATCTAAAGCCTTTCTGAATGAAATCATTTAATTATTAATTTTAGAATTCAATAATTAATTTTGACTGATAATTGGTAAAATCAACTAATAAAAATAAGCCTACACATCTCAATGATGTACAGGCTTATTCCTAAATTATTATAAATTAATTGTTGTTTTCGATATCAGAAACGATTTCTTTCGTTTTTCTTTCGATATCTTCAAAGTCTTTTTTAAAAATATAAGCAAAGGCAACTACACCGATGCCTACTACTACTGTAGTAATAGCTAATAAACTAAAGACAAATTTGAATAACCCTTTAATAAAGTTCCACATTAGTTTTCACCTCTATAATTAATATGCATAGCTACATTTCATAATGATAACATACTTAACTTTATCATTAAATATATAACCTTTTTACGGGTAATTATTCTAAATATGAATATAAATTATGATAATATATCAACTAAAGATGCTTAAAATGAAACAATTAAATGATTTCTTTAATCATGGTACACACACAGATTAACTTAGCAACCAAGATTTTAATTTATCAGTGATTACTTTGTAATTATCAATATTCAGAATGATCACTCCTATTGAGATAATGTCATTATCTTAATTTAGATTGTATGATTTACGCAAATCAAGTTCAATTAATAATAAGTTACTTTTATATTACATTGAAGTAAAAATATAAGGAGAGATTATAAAATGCAAAAAGTACGTTCTGATATAATGACTCATCGTGGTTCTCACTATGATTTAGGAGTAAAGACTGCTCTTTGGTTACAAACCACTCCTTTATTAAAAAATCGAAATAAAGAATGGCGAAAGAGAATTCCACGTTTTGATATTGATGTCAAGGAAACCTATGATATATTTCAAATCTATTCGCCACAGATTTGGGAAGAAATAATTGGTATGCAAGATGTATTGAATCTACCTACAAAACAAATGATTTTAAATTTTGGCCATTATCGATTTACTGATTTAAAGGACAGTGGTTGCACAGTATATAAAGGTCGTGATTTTTTAGTCCGAAATTATGATTATCATCCTGCAACATATGATGGTAGATACTTATTATTTCAACCTAATGACGGGGGATTATCTCAAATAGGACCGACTTCAAGAGTGACTGGTAGAATGGATGGTATGAACGAGTATGGTTTAGTTATGGCATATAATTTTATGCATCGTAAAAAGCCTGCAAATGGATTTGTATGTTACATGGTTGGTCGGCTAATACTTGAAAATTGCAAAAATGTAACTGAAGCAATCAAATTTTTAAAGGAAGTACCGCATCGTAGTTCATTCAGTTATATACTAATGGATAGACATTCGAATTATGCCATTGTCGAAGTTACACCTCGATCAATAGATGTAAGGTATGAACATATATGCACAAATCATTTTGAATTGCTTACCCATGAAAATAGAAACTATACAAGAGAATCTAAAGAACGCTTAAATCGTGTAATAAATAAAACAACTCCTTCTACAAACAAAGATATCGCATTCAAATTATTTAACGACCCGCAATACGAAATCTATAGCAACCTATTTAAAAGTTGGTCTGGTACAATTCATACTTCACTATATGAACCTAATTCATTAATATCATGGATGGCATTAGGTCAAAACAGTCATCCAACCTCAATCAATTTTTCTAATTGGTTAAAAGGAAAGAAATTGAATATAAATTACTTTGAAGGCGAAATAGATACACCATTAACTTTTGCCACATACTAATTAAAAATTCGACCCTATCTTGATAAATCAAAGGGTCGAATAATTTATATTATTTATTCAATTTTAATATCGCCATCTACAGTGTAAAATTCCAATATATTATCGCTATTTCCCACTTTTCCTTTATCGAAATATCGATTTTTAATTTCTTTATTTCCATGACCAGGATGAAGTTTAAGCAAAGTGTTTTTAGGTTTTTCGCCAAAATGATAATTAATATTACCTCTTTGTGTAGAAGCTTTTATATCATTGTTAGATTTCATGTCCGTCATAGAAATATCTCCTCTATTAACCAAGAAAACAGTATCACTTAATGTACTATTTTTAACATGAGTTATACCCTTATCAAGCTTCATACGACCTTCCCTGATTAAACAGTCTGTAATATAAAAATTTGCTTTAGAAGATTCGATGTTTACCTGATTGAGTTCAGATCGTTTAAGTTGTATAATTCTATCTGTTTCCAATGAAACATGTTTCAAATTCACTTGATTTAAATCAATTTCTCCCAATAACGATTGAATATTAAGAGATTTAAGGTCTTTTTCTGGTACAACAATTGTTAGCTTTCTATTGTTTGAGTGAAATGGATTAAAATTTAATCCATATCCTCTATCTACTGCACGTTTTTCTTTAATACTTAACCTTTTATTATTTTTTGTAACATTTATTTTATTATCTCCAGTAAAATAAACAGCTAATTTTTTTCCAGAAATTATATTAACATTGGTTGTTACTGTACTTATAGATAAATGTTCAATTTTGCTATTTATTGTTTTGGTATAATGTCGATTATCGTATTTATTTTTATCTATAGTAAACCACGTCATAGCACCACTAGCAAAGAAAATAATAAATATGATTAAACCACTAATAAAAAGCTTTTTCATTCTTTAACGCTTCCTTTAACAGTCTTTATATACCAAAGAAGATATTTCAAAATAAGTTTATGAATTATTTCACCAATTTTCAAAGTAATAACAATAAACATAATTCCTAAACCTGTAAAAGAAATTGAAAAAAACACATTACTTATAGCATTTTCGAAACCATGTAATACTGAATAAAATAATAAAACAAATGGTGCAAAGATAAAACAAATAGAAATAAGGAAACAGAATAGAATAAGTAATGCAATGATAACAACCGGTATTAAAATAATAAATAACGACAAAATACCAAGACTTAACGATGCTAGTATTGCTCTTACTATGTTTGCTAAGGTTGGTTTGTAACTAGCATAATGAATAGCACTTCTAGCTTTTACTTCTTTGGAAATATGATAAGGATCATTTAACTTTTTTATAATTTGTGATTCACTAATCCCTTTCAATTCTTCTTCATAGAACAAGTTTTCATACTTGTGCATAATACTATCTTTTTCTTCCCTAGGTAAATCATCTAAAGCTAATTCTAATTCATTTAAGAAGGTTATTTTATCCATATTTACGCACGCTCTCAATCTGAACTAAAAAATATCTAATACTTTTTGATTATTATTTACTAAAGAACTCAATTCTTTTAACAATGTTATCTTTATATAAAATGTTTAATTTTAATTTATTAAAACGGTCTACATAAGTCATTGAGTGATAATTTTTCCCTACTTTATTAATCTTGTAGTTTTCTCCCAATTTATTGATGACTTTATCAATTGGGTCACCCATTTTAATACCAAAATTTGTTTCAACTTTATCATCTTTGACTAAAACCATGCCTTTAACCTTATGCGTTTTATTTTTTACTTTTACTGTAAAATCTTTATGATTTTTATCATTGTAAAAGGTATATCTATCTAATTTAATTTTCTTATTAACCACAAATCCTTTTTGATTAAAACCATGATTTAAACTAATTTGATTCACACTGTAACCAGATAAATCCACAGATTTTATACTTTTGTAATAAGTCAAACCTATCAATAAAGAAATAGCTCCAGTTAAAAAAATAGCGAATATTAACCATCTACTTTGAATTCGCACCTGAGTCACCACTTTCACTCTTGTTCTAATTAATATAGCATATGCACAATGTAGTTTCATCTAACAAGATAGTCACATTATTTAATATACATATATTAAGTTATTTTAATTTCTTTAAACTCAAAAAATTGATATAACATTTTAAATTATTCAAGGGAGGGGTTTTATATAAGAAATTTAGAAACTTATTTTAATAAAAGTCAAACACTCAATGAATTCATTAATAAAATACAAGAAAGTAAAGACAATTTATTATCCATTTATAATTTCTTCCACCTACCACTTAATGATGCACGTTTAAATCAATTAAGAGAATCGAATTATTATAAGGTGCTTATAATTAAAGAGGATTGGTGTGGCGATGCCATGATGAACATTCCAATATTAAAGCATACTATTGAATTTCTGAACATCAAAGCAAGAGTATTTCATAGAGATGATGATACACATCTGATTGATCAATATTTAACAAATGGTAAATCAAGGGCTATCCCTATCTTTGTCTTCATGAACGATTCATTCGAACAATTGACAGTTTGGAGACCAAGAGCAAAAGAAGTACAAAATTTTGTCAATAAAATTAGAAGTAATAAATTGCCAGATAAAACCCATCCTAATTTTGATTTTTACTCAATAATTAATCAACTTTTATATAAATAAAACGAGTGGGACAGAACTCATCATGAATTCTACGTCCCACCCTATAAAATACGCCTCATAAATTTTAGTTAATGACTAAACAATTTTTATATGTTTAAATCACTTAACTAACTTCTCCACATTTTACTATTTAAATATCCCTCTTTGATGCATATAACATATTTGCAATAAATAAGACCACTATTGATGCAATAGAGATAAACCATTGCCAATTAGAGAATTTAATCTCACCAGTCATTTTTTCAGTTAAATACGTAAATGGTATATATTTAAATGAATCCTGAATATCATCGCCAATATTCGGAATCATTGGAATAAATGGCTGAATAAACGGAACGATGAGTATTAAGAAAATACCTAGAGTAAATATGACAGCAGGTTTTTCTACTATTAAAGTGATTAGTAATAAGAATAATCCAAAGAATAAAAAGAAAATAAGGTAAAACCAAATATTATTTAAAAATCTATCTCCATCCATTTTTTCACTTTTAGTTGTAGATTGTATAATAATTATTACCAAGTAGTGAATAATTGTAAATAAGAATGAAATTAATACAATAGATACTGTTTTAGTAATGATATAGCCCATTCTGCTAGTTATTCTGCTCATAAACAATTGTATAGTACCTTGTGAGTAATCTCTTGTTATTGTTTTTATAATGAATAAAAGACCAGCAAACAAGAAAAGCCAATTAGCTAAATTAAAAACCATATCTATATTAACTTTATGTGCAGAACTATAATTTGCCATCATGCTAGCTTGGAATACCGTCATTCCAATTACAAGTATAAATGCTAAATAAGTATACGGACTTTTAAGTATACTAATTAAATCATATTTGACTAATTGTAAGCTCTTCATTATTTATCACCTCTTTGATTAATATTAAAGTAAGTATCACGTAGTGAACTTTTACGTGTTTCAATATATTTTGGATAAATATCTAGTTGGGATAACGATTTAAGTAACTCTCTATAATCATTTTGAGCTTTAATGATAATTTCTCCCGATTCTTTTTGAGACTGCTGTACTTTAAAGTTTTCAGAAAGAGAATCTAAAGCTTTATTAAAGTCATCTTTTTGTAAAGTAAGAATAGTACTATCCTCTGGTCCCCCATCTTTCATATCTACATCTTGAACGAACTTACCATCTCTAAGAAATACTGCTCTATCACAAATCAATTCAATGTCTTCTAATTTATGACTTGAGATTAATATTTTCATTTCTAATTGTTGAACAAGTGATTGAATTGTCTTTAATACATCTATCGAACCATCTGGATCCATACCATTTGTAGGTTCATCTAAAATTAAGTATTTAGGTTTATTCATTAATGAAACTGCAATTGATAATTTTTGTTTCATTCCCATTGAATATTTGTTAACTTTTTTCTTGATATATGGTTTCATTCCAAAAGCTTCAATAATATGATTTGCATATTCCTTATCGAAACCATCGCCTAATACTTGTGCAAATAATTTTAAATTAAATAAACCTGTCTTGTTTCCATATAACTTAGGATGCTCAATTAAATAACCAACATTCTCACTTTTAGGCATGTCGACTTTCCCTTGATAGTTAATGATGTTATTATTCATGACCTTCATCAAAGTTGTTTTACCAACTCCATTTTTACCGATAAGACCAACGATTTGACTCTCGCCGAAATCAAAATCTATATCGTCTAAAACAGTATTTTGACCATATTTTTTGGTAATATGTTGTAATTTCATCATAGACCTCCTTAAAAATGTTAATACTTTATTTTTTTAATTTGAATCAAATAATTAATGACTAAGAAAATGCTACTTACAACTAATAGACCATAATTTAAGAAATATGAGTATATCATTGGGATATGGCTATCATTGTGTGTAAGATAATTGATTAAGATAAAAATGACCGATAAAGTAAATGGCAGAACCACCATAATTCCTACAATATAAGCTATATATGGAATATCTCGATCTTTACGTTCAGTACTCTTACTAAACGCTATAGGTATAGAAAAGAAATTCCCTACTATGAATGAAAAAGTCGTCGAAAAATAAATCGAATCTGTTTTTATTGTGCTTGTGTTGTATCCATATAAACTAATGATAAGCGCACCTATAAAAGTTAATAAAATGCATGTCATGTAATTAGCGTTAAGCAAATCTCTCTTTGATACAGGCAAACTATAAAAGAAATAATATGAAGATGAACCACCTAATCTACGATTAACTCTGAATAAATGACCTATATCTATCAAACATATCATCGTCAGTATTAATCCGATTGGTCCTGAGATAATTGAATATAGTGGTGTATCTTTATTTAACAAATGATAAATGGGAAAGAATAAAAGCAATAATGCGTAAATAATTAGTGTCCAACTACGTAATTTTAAGTTTCTAATCATTAATTGCTTCATAGTTAAATCTCACTTTGTATTTTGAATTTGTATTTCGTTTATGTTTACTTTTTTCTAAATAAATCATCAATTGTTCTATAGATGCATCTTTTATTTCAACACCACTACCAAACAATTCATTAAATGTTTGATAATATTCTGTTAAACCAATATAGCCTGTTTGCTTACTTTCTTTGTAAATCAAAAGTTCGTCCAACTCTTCATCTAAGTCTTCATTAGAACCACTAACGATTTTGTATTTTTGCGATAGTTTATCCCTAGACTCATTGAATATGATTTCACCCTCACTGAGAAAAACGATATAATCTGCAATTTTTTCCAAATCAGAAATAATATGTGTTGAAAAGAAAACTGTTTTATTTTCATCTATCAATTCTTGTTGAATAATTTCAAGTAATTCATTTCTTATTAATGGGTCTAACCCTGAAGTTGGTTCATCTAAGATAAATAATTCTGCATGATGACTGAATGCAATTGCTAACGATAGTTTCATTTTCATACCGGTTGAGAAAGTTTTTATTTTATTTTTATATGGCAGCTGAAAAATTTTTAAATACTTTATAAATATTTCATGATCCCAACGATCATAAAAAGGGGCAATGATATTTTCTAATTTTTTTACTGTCCATTTTTGATTAAAATAAATCTCAGAATACACAAATCCAATTTTATTTTTTATTTCACGAGGATGAATTTTTATATCTTTCTCAAAAACAGAGATTGTACCACTTTCAGATTGAATTAAATCCATAATTAATCGTATTATTGTAGTTTTCCCCGCACCATTTCCACCTATAAAACCTGTAACATATCCTTTAGGAACATTGAAGGAGACATCTTGCAATTGAAATGCGTTAGATCGATAATTAACATCTTTAAGTTCTATCGCGTTCATTAGTCGTCCTCCTCATAAATCATAGTCAATATTTCTATTAATTCCTCTAAAGGCATTCCAATTGTTTTGGCTTCTTTTGACATAGAGTGAGCTAAATTTTCAATAACAAAAAATTGCTTTTCCTTTAGAATAGAATTATCTTGTTCCTTTACAAAGGTTCCTTTACCTCTAATAGTTGTTACAAATCCATCTTTTTCCAAATCTTCATATGCTCGTTTTGTCGTTATTAAACTCACTTTTAAATCTTTAGCTAACTCACGCATTGATGGAAGATGTTCACCAGGGGAAACATAACCTTTCAAAACATTTTCTTTAATTTGTTGCTTAATCTGTTCATATATAGGACTTTCACTATTGTTCTTCAAAATTATTTTCATTGATGTCCCCCTTTTCTTCTGTATATACATAATATATACAATATACACACTTTTGTAAAGTGATTTCGAAAAATTAGTAGAAATCTCTATTTCATCAGGAATATACTGTATATATCATCTATATACAAAAAGGATGAAACTGAATTCATTTGAATTCTACATTTCACCCTAAAATTAAATATTTCACCAAATTTCGTAAAGCAATTACTAAAATTCTTTTAAAATTACTGTTAAAATAGCAAAACAAACTTCATCTGTTTGATTTAATATACTTAAAACTTAAAATAATGTTTGAAGTTTTATCATATGAATGTATCTATTTTTTTTTACGCTCATTATGTCTATTAATAAAAGCACAAATCATAAACATAATTGCTGCTAACAATAATTTTATACCTTGTGAATCGTGATCTGTCGCTTGTAAATAATACCCTACTATAAATAGTACAATAGCTAATCCAACAAATATTTTAGTCAAGTGTTTCATTTATTTCACCTCAGTAATATAAAAGTATATCAAATTAAAACAAAACTATGAACCACACTCAATAGCATCACTTTATATAATATTGTTTGCGGTCTATTTAGTACAATGTTACAATTTAATTGTATCCACGTATTATACTACACAACCCCAAGTCTGGTACCAGCAGACTTGGGGTTTTTTGGTCATCTATTTGCCTTTCCATTTTATTTCCAACCAAATACGAAAGACAATGAGTATGCCACCGGTAATTAATGTAATGATTCCATCTTGCCACCACGTCATTATACTACACCTCCCAAAAAGATGAGTGTCATATAATATGATGACCTATCAATAGTTTAACATAAAAACAGAACGTATGTTCTGTTTTTGATAGATAATTTTTAATTTATATCTTTAGTACAACCCTTTATCTTTAAAGCAATACAAGATAATATATATATAAACACATTATTGAAAAGAGGTTAAGACAATGATGAATCCATTAGCCCAAAAATTGAATGATGAAATAAAGCAATCAAGTCCAGAAGTATTAGATATGATGTCACAATTAGGTAAAGATATGTTTTATCCAAAAGGAATTTTATCGCAATCTGCCGAAGCAAAACGCACAACATATAATGCTACTATTGGTATGGCAACCAAAAAAGAAGGTAAAATGTACGCAAATTCACTTAACCAAATGTTTAATGACCTTACACCGGATGAAATTTTCCCATATGCACCTCCTCAAGGTGTAGAGGAATTACGTGATTTATGGCAGAAAAAAATGCTTAAAGAAAATCCCGACTTAAAGTCTAAATCTATCTCTCGTCCCATCGTTACAAATGCTCTCACGCACGGTCTTTCTCTAGTAGCTGATTTATTTGTAGATACAGATGATACCGTCTTATTACCGACACACAACTGGGGCAATTATAAACTTGTATTTAGCACACGTCACGGTGCTCATATCAATACGTATTCTATTTTTGATGACTCAGGTCACTTCACTACATCTGAACTTGTAAAAACATTAAAAGAATATAAAAAAGACAAAGTGATTATTATTTTAAATTATCCTAATAACCCAACTGGTTACACACCAAATAAAAAAGAAGTTAATACTATTGTAAATGCAATTGAAGAACTAGCTAATAAAGGTACTAAAGTAGTAACTGTTGTCGATGATGCATACTATGGGTTATTTTATGAAGAAGTTTACCAACAGTCAATTTTCACGGCTTTAACACAGGTGAAATCTTCTAACCTTTTACCAGTGCGTTTGGATGGAGCTACTAAAGAATTCTTCTCTTGGGGGTTCCGAGTTGGCTTTATGACGTTTGGAATTGATCATGAAACGTTAAAAAATGCGCTAGAAGCTAAAGTAAAAGGATTAATTCGTAGCAATATTTCAAGTTCTCCACTACCTTCTCAAAGTGCAATCAAACATGTACTTAAATATCATGAGCAATTTGATAAAGAAATCGATCAAAATATCAATATTTTAAAAGAACGCTACGAAGTAACTAAACAAGTAGTGTATGATAATAAATATGCCAAATATTGGCAAGCCTATGACTTTAATTCAGGATACTTTATGTCATTGAAATTAAATCAAGTCGATCCAGAAGAATTACGTAAACATTTAATTAATAACTATTCAATTGGTATTATTGCTTTAAATAGCACAGATATTCGTATTGCCTTTAGTTGTGTAGAAAAAGAAGATATTCCTTATGTCTTTGAGTCTATTGCTAATGCAATTGATGATATTAAATAAGTTTGAGCTGTGAATTTAGTGTAAATTCACAGCTTTTTTCACACTACTAGATTTTTCTAAAAATTTTATTATGACATTATAACTACCGAAACTTTAAACAACATATTATCTTCGTTTATTAACATTAAAGAGCCTACCCATATTAGTGAGTAGACTCATTAATGATTTACTGCTTCTCTTTTCTTTTTCGTGAATAAGATAAAAAGCCAAAACCTAGTAAAAGTACACTTAATATGTTCGACTTTGATGCCTTATCACTATATCCAGTATCAGGAAGTTGAGTTTTCGATATTTGTTTATTTAAACAATTTTTCACACCACTACAATCATCAAATTGAATACGCTTTTTATTTAATGATACCGACACGGGCACATTAAACATAGGTTCTAATTCTATTTTTTTAACTGCTGGCACCCTTAAAGAAACTGATATACTTGCATCACTGTTTCCTTTTTTAGCAAAGACAATAATCTTACTGTTAGTTAATAAGAATTGTGGCTGTAATACTATTTTTCCTGTGTTTGGATTGATAGATATATTACTAACACTTGAATCAAACTTCCATCTATTATTAATTTTGAGTGCTTTAACCTTCAATGATTGATTATTTTTATCCACATACGATAATTCCATTTCAGTGGCATTACTATTAGGTGCAATCAATATCTTATTATTTCTATTATCATAGATTAATGATGGTGAATGCGGTGCTAATTCCTTTTTAGGCATTTTAACTTTAGCCCATTCACTAGCATCACTATTTCCTACGTACTGTGCTGCTAGTATATCACTTTCTGGATATACTGCTTGATAGTTGATAACTACTTGTCCAAATTCTGGATTTATAGTCACACCACTGATTTGCTCGTTTGCTTTCCATATATTTTTAAATCTTTTAACTATAATTATTTTTGAATCTCCCTTTTTATCTCGGTATTTAAAATCCAGTTTTGTAGCATTCGATTGAGGTAATATAGAAACTGTCGCTTTTTTATAGTTAGTCTCTAATAAAGGTGCAAGTGGTGTAAACTCTTTAATAGGCATTAATACTTTAACCTCTTCACTCTTATCACTATTACCATTGATAGCTGTAGCAATTATTTCACTATTCTCTTGTACAATTTGATAATTAATGATAACTGTACCGGTTTTTGCATCGATTTTTACATACTTAATTTTTTCGTCCAATTGCCATTGATCGTTGTTTTTGATTGCAGTAACCATAGACTTAATGCCTTTTTTATCTATGTAATGTATATTAATAGCTGTATTATTTTTGTAAGGAATGATAGCTAAACTTGCATTCATTTCATCTACTTTTATAATAGGCGGTTTTGGTGTAGCTGTTTTTCTTGGCATGATAACCATACTTACATTGCTTGAGTCGCTATTACCTTTGCTTTCTCTTGCAATCACTTCACTTTCAGGGTACACCGCTTGATAATTAATCAATACTTTTCCTGTATTTTTATCTACAGTAATATGAGAGACGTTTTTATTTAATGTCCATTGATTTTGATTTAATGTAGCAATTAAATTTTGTTGTTGTCCCTTAGCGTCTATATATTGTAACGATAACTGAGTAACATTAACTTGAGGTATTATCTCAACACTTGCATTAGATTCGTTGATTATAGATATAGGGGGAGCTGGCGTCTTTTCTTTAACTGGCATAGTGATACGACTCTCAGCACTTGCATCACTGTTTCCTTTTGTCTCTGTTGCGATGACTTCACTCTCTGGTTGAACTGCTTGATAGCCAATCGTTACTTTCCCACTATTTTCATCTATATTTACATGATCTATTTGCTTGTTTAATGTCCATGATGATCCGTTCTTACTTGCAATGAGTGTTGTTTCTTGTCCATCTGGAGTTCTATACTTAATAGCTATTTGAGTTGCTTCACCATTAGGTGCGATGGTTACATTCACGTGTTCTTCATTTGCTTCAACAATTGGTGAATGTGGTGTTGCTTCTTTTCTTGGCATAGTGATACGACTCTCAGCACTTGCATCACTGTTTCCTTTTGTCTCTGTTGCGATGACTTCACTCTCTGGTTGAACTGCTTGATAGCCAATCGTTACTTTCCCACTATTTTCATCTATATTTACATGATCTATTTGCTTGTTTAATGTCCATGATGATCCGTTCTTACTTGCAATGAGTGTTGTTTCTTGTCCATCTGGAGTTCTATACTTAATAGCTATTTGAGTTGCTTCACCATTAGGTGCGATGGTTACATTCACGTGTTCTTCATTTGCTTCAACAATTGGTGAATGTGGTGTTGCTTCTTTTCTTGGCATAGTGATACGACTCTCAGCACTTGCATCACTGTTTCCTTTTGTCTCTGTTGCGATGACTTCACTCTCTGGTTGAACTGCTTGATAGCCAATCGTTACTTTCCCACTATTTTCATCTATATTTACATGATCTATTTGCTTGTTTAATGTCCATGATGATCCGTTCTTACTTGCAATGAGTGTTGTTTCTTGTCCATCTGGAGTTCTATACTTAATAGCTATTTGAGTTGCTTCACCATTAGGTGCGATGGTTACATTCACGTGTTCTTCATTTGCTTCAACAATTGGTGAATGTGGTGTTGCTTCTTTTCTTGGCATAGTGATACGACTCTCAGCACTTGCATCACTGTTTCCTTTTGTCTCTGTTGCGATGACTTCACTCTCTGGTTGAACTGCTTGATAGCCAATCGTTACTTTCCCACTATTTTCATCTATATTTACATGATCTATTTGCTTGTTTAATGTCCATGATGATCCGTTCTTACTTGCAATGAGTGTTGTTTCTTGTCCATCTGGAGTTCTATACTTAATAGCTATTTGAGTTGCTTCACCATTAGGTGCGATGGTTACATTCACGTGTTCTTCATTTGCTTCAACAATTGGTGAATGTGGTGTTGCTTCTTTTCTTGGCATAGTGATACGACTCTCAGCACTTGCATCACTGTTTCCTTTTGTCTCTGTTGCGATGACTTCACTCTCTGGTTGAACTGCTTGATAGCCAATCGTTACTTTCCCACTATTTTCATCTATATTTACATGATCTATTTGCTTGTTTAATGTCCATGATGATCCGTTCTTACTTGCAATGAGTGTTGTTTCTTGTCCATCTGGAGTTCTATACTTAATAGCTATTTGAGTTGCTTCACCATTAGGTGCGATGGTTACATTCACGTGTTCTTCATTTGCTTCAACAATTGGTGAATGTGGTGTTGCTTCTTTTCTTGGCATAGTGATACGACTCTCAGCACTTGCATCACTGTTTCCTTTTGTCTCTGTTGCGATGACTTCACTCTCTGGTTGAACTGCTTGATAGCCAATCGTTACTTTCCCACTATTTTCATCTATATTTACATGATCTATTTGCTTGTTTAATGTCCATGATGATCCGTTCTTACTTGCAATGAGTGTTGTTTCTTGTCCATCTGGAGTTCTATACTTAATAGCTATTTGAGTTGCTTCACCATTAGGTGCGATGGTTACATTCACGTGTTCTTCATTTGCTTCAACAATTGGTGAATGTGGTGTTGCTTCTTTTCTTGGCATAGTGATACGACTCTCAGCACTTGCATCACTGTTTCCTTTTGTCTCTGTTGCGATGACTTCACTCTCTGGTTGAACTGCTTGATAGCCAATCGTTACTTTCCCACTATTTTCATCTATATTTACATGATCTATTTGCTTGTTTAATGTCCATGATGATCCGTTCTTACTTGCAATGAGTGTTGTTTCTTGTCCATCTGGAGTTCTATACTTAATAGCTATTTGAGTTGCTTCACCATTAGGTGCGATGGTTACATTCACGTGTTCTTCATTTGCTTCAACAATTGGTGAATGTGGTGTTGCTTCTTTTCTTGGCATAGTGATACGACTCTCAGCACTTGCATCACTGTTTCCAGTTTTATCATTAGCCCCTACAACACTTTCAGGATAAACTGCCTTGTAATCAATTGTTACCAAACCTGTTTGCATATCAATTTCTATACCCGGAATATTGTTGTTAAGAGACCATTGATTATTCAATTTATTTCCTATAATTGAAGCACTCTCATTATCAGTATTTTGATAAGTGATTGTTAGCTTATCTGCTTTGTCCGCTGGAGATATAGTTATATTGGGAATTTGATTATTTGATTTAATAATAGGTTGAGATGGTGTTTTATATTTAAGATTGTTTTTTAATATTTCTAAGGATTGAGTAACATTATTGATAGTTTCTTGAGAAGCTTGATTCTCAAGGGCAACTTGATTTTGTTGCTCATTCAAAATGTTTCCACCTTCTGTCATTTTTTCTTGTAATGCACTCCATGAATCTATCGTAAAGTCAGCTTCATTTAAATCACGTATAAATTTATCAATTTCATTCAATTCAGTTTCCAACACATCTTTATTCATTAATAGTGCTATAGATTGCAAATCAACAATATTATCACCAGTTCGTTGTCCATCATTTCCTCGAAATGTAGCATTGGTTTTATACAGTACATGCGCATTTAAATTAATGATTTTGGGACTTGAAGATTCAAAATCAACTGTGTAAGATATATCTCTTCTATCACCAGGATTTAGGTTATCTAATCGAATACTAAGTTTATTTGTGGCATTATTATAATTACCACTACCTCCTCTAGTCGAAATTAATCTTGAATTTTGCGGTAAAATAACTTCATAATATGTATCTTTTGATTGATTATGGCCCTTGTTTTCAACAGACAAATTAATTGTTGCGCGTGCAAAGGTATCGTTCGAACTATTAGGTCGAGTTGTATATTCTCTTTGTGTCACTTTAGAGACCACATAAGATCCACTATTTATTCTTACATCACTTACTGAACCACCATGATAATAAGATGAATTATCACCAAAACCATGCTCTCTCGAAGATCTTTGTACACTAACTCGACCTGTGGAAGATACAGGTAAAAATGAGATTCGAACTCTATTAATATCATTCGGAATATTTACCATTGCAGATAACTTACCAGTGGGATACGGACCCATGCCGTTTAGACGACTATCAAATAATACACGATTTTGTTCTTCATTCCTGATTTTTAACTTAGCACCAGCAGCTCCATCAGAAAATACAGGGCTAGTAGATATAAAATTAACATTTAATTCCGATCCAGGTACCACATCAATATCTTGATAAATACCTGCTACTTTTGAGTCTATAACATTTCTATTCCAACCATCTGTTGTTCTTCCTAAAATTACGCCATAAGGAGCATTACCGTTACTCATAAAATTTGGGTAGTTAACTGCAGTTGTAGTATAAAACATTGGGTATTCAGGGTTAGGATCGGTAGAATAACTATGCCAATTGTCTACATTTGTAACTACTGTCAATCTCTTAGAACTGGTTGGCAATGGCCCACCAGACACTTGTGAAAAGTTTCCGTTTTGAATTTCTGGATTGATTTCATTTGCTTTTAAAGGGTCAGTTGACAAATTTGATTGATCCGCATTTCTAAAAGAAACTGCATTTCTTTTATGTCGAATATGAGAAAAAGTTTGACTTCTAACTTCATCACCTAAACGATATGTGTTACTCTCACTTCGTTCATGTTTGATTGATACAGTTTCTTTTTTCCTTAACTTTCCAGCACTGTTTAAAAATTTATGATAAAACGCATCGACATGTTGTTGACTTTGAGGATTGTTAATTAGAGATTCCGCTTGTACTAAATCAGATTGAAACAATTTGATTGATTCTTCAGTTTTGTCATTTAGATTAATGGCTTTATATTGCTTAATCAACTTTTTAAGTTCGTCCATCTGGATAGACTTATTTAAACTTAAATGAGATATATCATGATTTCGGTTATTGAATTCATTATTTGAGGTGTTCTCTTGATTATCAGACGGTAAAGTGGTTAAATGATTAGTCATTGATTGTTGATGAGACTTTATTTCATGTTTGTCACTATCTGCTTTTGCCTCACTAAAACACGAAATGATTATGAAGCCGATAATAGCTACACTAGTTGCGCCGTATCCTTGATATTTTCGAATAGAAAAACGAGTGTTGTTCTTGTCTAAGTTGTTTTTTCTTTTGTTTTCCTTCATTTTTAGCTCCTTAAAATTATAATTAATATAGCAATATCCGATTCAAAAATATTAATTATAAATAATTATGTTTCCTTAAAATATACCACTTCATTCAATTTTGCACAATATTTTATTCATATAATAAATTATCCCGATAAAAAAGTGTGGATTGTACATCCACACTCTATGACTAACTATTCTCTTATTTTATTTCTAAATAATCCTAATAAACCTAAACCAGCAAGTAACATTATTAAAGCAGGATTTTGAATATCGTTTGTTTTACCTGTTTCCGGTAATTTATCTTGTACATCATTGTTATTATCTTTCTTAGAAGTTGTTGTAATTTCGTCTTCTTTGTCTTTCTTAGTTATTTTTGTGTCTTTAGATTTTTTCTCGTCTTTACCGTTTTTTGGTATTACTGGGCTTTTCTCCTCTTTATCTTTCTTCGAAGTTTTTGTGATTTTCTCTTTTTTGTCTTTTTTTGGTGTTTTTCTGTCTTCGTCTTTCTCGACTTTACCGTTACTTGGTATTACTGGTTTTTTCTCCTCTCTATCTTTCTTCGGAGTTTTTGTGATTTTCTCTTTTTTGTCTTTTTTTGGTGTTTTTCTGTCTTCGTCTTTCTCGACTTTACCGTTACTTGGTATTACTGGTTTTTTCTCCTCTCTATCTTTCTTCGGAGTTTTTGTGATTTTCTCTTTTTTGTCTTTTTTTGGTGTTTTTCTGTCTTCGTCTTTCTCGACTTTACCGTTACTTGGTATTACTGGTTTTTTCTCCTCTCTATCTTTCTTCGGAGTTTTTGTGTCTTTCTCGTCTTTATCTTTCTGTGGTGTATTTGTGTCTTCATCTTTCTCGTTTTTGTTAATTTGTGTATTTGTTACTGAAGTATTTGCTTGATTTTGTTCTTTTTCATTCACTTCATCTTTATTTTGATTGGTTGTTTCAACAACTTTATTTGTATTATTATCTTGTTGATTATTTTCAACTATAGATGATTGTGCTGTGCTAATTTTACGATAAATAAATTTAGTGATTCCGTCACTCACAGAGGTTCTATAATGTTGGTAACCAGGAATTTTCACCGGTTGCCTTTCTGAAGCAGGGGTTTTAGCATCTTCCACAGCATCTTTAATGATATTTCCTTGATCATCTAGCCAGACAGTTACATAAAGAATTGGTAATTCATATGACGCATCGTATTCTTCTTCATCATTATTATTTTGATCTGTTGTTACAGCTGTTGAATCTGTATTTTCTTTATTACTTATAGATGCTGTTTGTGAAGTTTTTGGTGATGTTTCTTGATTTTGATTTGCAGTATTTTCATTCGCATACGCAGTTACGTTACTGTTAAATAAATAGAGTGCCAATGTTAATGCACTTGCTGTGCCATATCTTATAGTTTTCTTACTTAAATATGTTTGTATTAATTTCGAATTATTAGGTTTGATGTCTTTCATAGTTGTATGTGCCTCCCAAATTTTTGATTTAAATTAAACTTCGATATCATATGCCTATGATACTGAGATTTACAGTGTGAGCATAATCGAACAAAATATACACAATACTTTATTTTATTTATAATATATCATGTATTTTAATTTTTTACAATTTAAAATTACTAAATAATACTAAAGACTTTTTATTACTTTCAAACTTGAGATAACACTTTTATAACTGCATTAAAATCGTTGATTTCTCAAAGCTTTACTGACTAAACATTATAACTTTACTATATAGTGAGATATCTGACGATTTTTGTAATTACGATAATTTTAACTCATACCTAAAAAAGCTTCTCAAAAGTCTATTCAACTTTTGAGAAGCTTTTTAGTAATTTAAATTAAATATTTATATTGAAGTCTAAAATCAATAAAATATCTACATCATACCTGGCATTATGTCATAGCTAAAATATACTTGAATACATATATAAAAGCCCATTAAACCAACGTTTTAAAATTTCATAAACGCCATAATTTTTAGTTTTCGCACTCTATTATGACCAAATTATGATCAACAATCATCTCTTTAATTGTTCATAAAATCTATCTGATTTTTTCACGTCATGATGCAACTTTAGTGTATATAAAGATAATAAAAAACTTGCTAATAACACACATACTGCAAAAAATTTATTAAATTCATAGAAGAAAAACCATGTTTTTTATTACTCTTCACATTAAAAATAATAATTATCAATGCGATTAAAATAATAATTATTGACCAGAATAATAATCCGCCCAAATGTTCTACTAAAAAACTTTGAATAAAATTTAGATTATAATTAGATCAGTCTAATCTTTGACCGCTCATATAAAATTCACCTCCATTCGTTGCTTAAGTTGTTTCTTTAACTCACGTAATTCACGTACCGTCATCTCATCTAGTGTCTTTATTTCGCCATTTGATGTTGTGTTTTCCTTAGTGTGTTCTGGTTCGGGTAAGGTCGAGATTTCATAAAGTGCTTCCATTCCTAAATGCGACGACATCGTCGTATTTAACTCTGGATTAGAAGCAATCTTAATCATCTTCTGTGCTACCCAATGATTTAAATTCACTTTCGCAAGCCACTTACCAAATTCTCCATGTGCTAGGTCATTCTCTTTCACATGTTTTAATCTACGACCTATTTCGAAAATTGAATGATCAACTTTTGCTAATATTAAATTTAACTATGTTATATACACTTTAAACATACATAGTTACGCAAACCTTTTTCTCACTGCAACACAGGTTGTTTCTCAGCATCTGGTACTAACTATATTAGTATAAATTCTTTCTATTTTTTCATTTCAGTTAAACTGTTTTTGAAGAAACTCGTTAGTTCTTCTTTGTTTTTTGTTTTAATGTTCAATTCATTTTCAAGAAATTCAACAAAACTTATCAAACTTGCCATCAAAAAACTTGTAACTAATTCTATTGATGAATCTATTAACATTATGATTATGAATATTTCCAGATAGTAAACTATAATACATTTCTACTGCTTGTTTATCCAATAACTTTGTAGACTTAAAATAATTCTTAATTAGTTGTTTTATAGAAGTTGGCTTGCCTTTGGTCACATTAAACCAATTTGTAAATTTTTTATTTTTAGGTAGTTGTTTTTTAACTACATTAAATTTTTCATCTTTTAAAGCATTTTTCCACTTTTCTTGTTCCATTTTAAAATAAGGTTGGCTAAACATTTTATTGACGCTAAGTAAATAATTGTTTTTATTCACAATATCTTTGATTTGATGATATTCATAACTTAATATATTTACTTTAAAATCTCCCTCTAGCATAGTTAAGAATTGTATTACAGATTCGTATTGAATTCTTGATAAAGCATTGACTGATCCAATATTTTTGTCATACGTCAAAGAATATATACCATCTGAAGTTTCGATAATTGAATAAAAGAAATTCATAAGTATTTGAATATTAAAATCTAGATTTAATTCTTGGTAATGTTCATTTATATATGTACTTTGATGATATACAAATTCTTCTGAATATTGTATAGCTTGCGATAAATTTTTTATTTTAGTTTCATCATTCATTGATTGCTCTACCTCATGTTTTCTTACAATAATACCATATATAAATTTAGTACCTACTCTTAAATTATGATACTATTAACCTATGTTGAAAGTTACTCAACATTTGGGGATTCATGAATCTCAGTTAGTTTTAAATCATAGTATAACTAAATGACGCTACTCATACTATGTTTATTTTTAATTTCACATTCGACGTTTAAGCCATCATATACTACGTATGATGTTTTTTATTATGACCATATTTATAAAAATAATCTTAATTTTTTCAGAGAACGTTTTGTTCAATCAACTTTTTTACATTTTGAAACGCACGTCACATTTATCTTTTACATATATTATTTTTTCACTGCAACACAGGACTTTTCTCAGAAGTAATTCCAAAGTTAATAAAAGTAAAAAGTTATATATAGACACTTATGTATACGAAACAGACACTTAGAGAAATTACACCAATTTTAAAATTATTACTATAGACTAAAGTTGTAAGTGCTTGGTTTAAAAATTTGATTAAGGGAGTAGATAAGCTGTGAATTTAAGTAAAAGTATTGGATCGCTAGTTTTAAGTGCTATTGTAGTTTCTTCAGTTTCCCCTTTAGCAAATGCGAATGAAGTTCAAGAAAGTTCTCAAAAAGTATACCAACCACAATATGTAAATGTTGATGGTGTTAAAATTAATCGAAATCCCGATTTACCTCAAAATCCTCAAGCTCAAGAACGAATCGGAGCAACAAAAGTAGCAAAAACAGCAATTAAATTTATAATAAATCATAAAAGCGATGCAAGAAAAGTAATTAAAAAAGTCGGTGGCAATAAAGCGGCTAACTTGTTTGATAAAGCTTATTCACCTATAGTGAAAGAATTGAAACCATTACTTAAATTGTCAGATGTACCAGCTCAAGCTGTTGGAGACGCTGCATATCGAGGAGCTTTAAATGCTGGTTTAAGTAAGGGAAATGCCGGGATAATATCAACAACTATTAAAGAATCAATATCATGGTTATTTTAAATGGAGTGAGCTAAATGTTAGAAGATAAAAACGATATTAGACTTTTATATCAATCAATTCAAGAATTAGCATCAGAAATGGGACAAAGCCAACTAAACACTAAAACTGTTAGTTTAATATTTTTAGAAATGGATTTAAAATATAGTGTTTTTGAGGAGGTTCAAGCTAATTTCCATAAATATATCGCTCATAGAAATTCTAATGAAATTATGTATTTAGATTTAGTTAAAATAATTAATTCTGCTCTGCCTACAGATAGAGAGTTATCATCGGTAATAATTAATCAGATAATTATAGGTTTTGCTAATAATTATTATCCAATATTAAAGGAGATTGCTAGCAACATTATAAGTGAAGAAGGACATACAATCTATAAACATTTTAATCCTAAAAATATAGATGATTAACAACAAGGCTCAGCATTAAATTGTTGAGCCTTTTAACTGCGGTCATTCATCATGAAAGATATCACATTTTACACCTTCAACTAAAAATTTACAGAAATATTTACTAATTGATGAAAATATAAATCAATAATTATTTATATTTTCATCCACGTCAATAATAAAATTATTAACCATTAGAAAACAAAATTATGAAAAAGATTTTTATTTAGAAGGCTATGTTTACCCTTGTGGTTCCGATGATATACCTGTAAAAACTGGTGAATTTAGTCATTATATATCAATTAATATCGAAGAATCTGAACATTACACTGATAATGAATTTTTAGATTTTTTATCAAATATGAGTATTTCCTTTAGAATGGAATTTATAAATAAAATTATTACAAAATTAAAGTAACAAATTGAAACATTATCTAAAAATAATCAAACTATAAAGTTCATTGATGGATATGAAACTACCAAATTTCATAAAAAAGATTATGTAGCTTTGAAACTTTTTAGTGGAACAAAATTTGAAACATTAAAGAAATTTCATGTTAATTAGGTGACAACAATGGCAACATATGAAAAGCGTGGTAATACATGGCGATATCGTATTTCCACAGGTAAGAATCCAACTACTGGGAAATATGAAATTATATCTAAATCAGGCTTTAAACGTAAATCAGATGCCAAACATCATGCCGAAATGGTCGAACATCAATTAAGAAATGGCGACTATATTGCACCATCTACATATACATTTAAAAAAATCGCAAGTGCATGGCTTAAACAATATGCCAATGATGTGAAAGTTAGTAGCGTAAGAGCATGTGAGAAAGCTATATATCACGCTATAGAAAGATTTAGTGATTATTCGATACAAAGGTATCAAGAAACGTGATTATCAGTTGTTTGTGGACGATATGAGCAATCAATATAGTAAGAATTATGTTGATAGTATTGTTGCATCTACGAATATGATTTTTAAATATGCTTATGATATGAAGTTAATTAAAGTATTACCACATGAGGGAATTAAAAGACCTAAAAAACGTTTTTCTGTTGAAGAATTAGAAAGCTCTGAATTTAAAAAGAAGTTTTTAGAGAAAGATGAGCTACTTGAGTTTCTAAATGTGGCTAAAAATCAACATGCTCCACTCAATAGCTTTGAAGTATTTACCACACTAGCTTACACAGGTTGTCGTGCAGGTGAGATACTAGCGTTGAAGTGGTCTGATATTGACTTTGAAAACAATACAATTAGTATTACTAAAACCTATTACAATCCGAATAACAATAAGAAAAAATATCAAATCTTAACACTTAAAACTGAAAGTTCTATTGGTAAAATTTCTGTTGATCCAAATGTAATACATATACTAAAAAAACATAAATTGAATATACAAAACAAATGGAAAGATGCGTTATATATTGATAATGATTTTGTGTTTACAGATTATAATGGTTATCCTTTGGTCATTAGAAAATTATCCACTTGGATTAATAGTATTATGTGACACACACAAATATCAACAAAAACATCTCTACACACTCATTCAGACACACACATTGTGCTTTGCTCATAGAAGCTGGTGTACACATTAAAGAAATTCAAGAACGACTACGCCATAAAGATATCAATACCACAATGAACATCTACGCAAAGATTACAAAATCATATAAAAAAGACGCCTCCCAAAAGTATAGCCAACTTATGGAAAACGTCTCAAAAGATTTATTTTAAATGTCCGAAAAGTTAAGCTGAACCTATCGGCATTTTATTTTTTAAATTTCTATGACCAAATTATGACCATTTAATTTTATAAATGCCTTTAAACCAACTCTTAAAAGCCTTATTACATCATACCTGGCATGCCACCCATTCCAGGTTGTTCATTATTTTCTGGCTCTGGAATACTAGCAACGACTGCTTCAGTTGTTAAGAACATAGCAGCTACACTTGCTGCATGTTGTAACGCTGAACGAGTTACTTTAGTTGGATCTACTATACCTTCTTCTAACATATTAACCCATTCATTTGTTGCTGCATTGAAACCAACGCCCGCTTCAGCATGTTTTAAACGTTCAACAATAATTGAACCCTCTAATCCTGCATTTTCAGCAATTTGTCTAACAGGTGCTTGTAATGCTTGTAAAACAATATTAACACCTGTTTCAACATCACCTTCTGCTTTAATTTCACTTACTTTTTGATATATATTGACTAACGCAGTACCACCACCAGCAACGATACCTTCTTCCACCGCTGCACGTGTTGAATTTAATGCGTCTTCAATTCTTAGTTTACGTTCTTTAAGTTCTGTTTCACTTGCAGCCCCTACTTTGATAACAGCTACGCCACCAGCTAGTTTTGCTAAACGTTCCTGTAATTTTTCTTTATCAAACTCTGAATCAGTTTCTTCAATTTGCGCTTTAATTTGACCTACACGAGCATCAATATTATTTTCATCACCATTACCATCTACGACTGTTGTGTGATCTTTAGTCACTTCAACTTTATTTGCAGTACCTAGCATATCAAGAGATGCATCTTTAAGTTCTAAACCTAAATCATCAGTAATGACTTGAGCACCAGTTAATATTGCTAGGTCTTCTAACATTGCTTTACGTCGATCACCAAATCCTGGAGCTTTAACTGCTACAGCAGTAAATGTTCCGCGCATACGGTTTAAAACAATATTAGTAAGCGCATCACCTTCTACTTCATCCGCAACAATTAAAATAGGTCGACTAGACTGCACAACTTGTTCTAATAATGGAAGAATATCTTGGAATGATGAAATTTTCTTATCCGTTACTAATATATATGGACGTTCTAATTCAGCTATCATTTTATCTGAGTCAGTTACCATATATGGTGATTGATAACCGCGATCAAATTGCATTCCTTCAACTACTTCTAATTCTGTATTAAATCCATTTGATTCTTCAATTGTGATAACGCCATCGTTACCTACTTTATCCATTGCTTCAGAAATGTAGCGTCCGATTTCTTCATCTGCTGCTGAAATAGCTCCAACTTGCGCTATCTCGTTCTTATTTTCAACCTTTTGAGAAATCTCATGAAGTGCTTCTATAGCCACTTGCACTGCTTTGTCAATACCTTGTCTTAAACCTACAGGATTTGCACCACTTGTAACATTCTTAAGACCTTCCTGAATCATTGATTGCGCTAATACTGTTGCTGTAGTAGTACCGTCCCCAGCAATTTCATTTGTTTTATTCGCAACTTCCTGCACTAATTTTGCACCCATATTCTCATATGGATCTTCTAACTCTATTTCCTTAGCAATTGTTACACCGTCGTTTGTAATTAAAGGTGTTGTATAATCCTTATCTAGAACAACATTTCGCCCTTTAGGTCCAATTGTAACCTTTACAGCGTTTGCTAATTTATCAACGCCACGTAACATTGCTTGACGTGCGTCTTCAGAGAATTTAAGATCTTTTGCCATAGTCTAAACAACCTCCACTTATTAAATCATTTAATTAATATTTAAAATTCGCACTTTATTCTATAATAGCTAATATATCTTCTTCATTTAAAATTAAATATGTTTTGTCGCCACGTTTTACTTCAGTACCTGCGTATTGTTGGAAGACGATTGTGTCACCTTCACTGACTTGAGGAGCAACTTGTGTGCCATTGTCTAATAAACGACCTTGTCCAACTGCAATGATCACACCTTCATTTGATTTTTCTTTAGCGCTATCTGTTAAAACGATGCCACTTTTAGTTGTTTGTTCTTGCTCTTTCTTCTCAATAATCACACGATTTCCTAATGGTTTAAGCATGATTGTTCCTCCTTCATTTACATGTGATTTAGCACTTTGATATATAGAGTGCTAATCTGTTTTTAATATTAATCAAAATTGGTCAATATATCAAGCAATAAGGACTATTAATTTTGTACTTATCCTTTATTTACGATAAAATATATAATATACATATATAGATGGAGGGAAATTATGAAAAGGTTATGGGTATCCCTATTAACCGTTCTATTCTACGGTTTAGCTCAAATATTACCTGGTTTGGTTTTAGGTAGCCATTTACTTGGAGATATGTCTAAAATGCAAACTGCCCAAACAATGATTATCATGCAAGTATCTATCTTCATCATCGCTGCATTGTTAATCATTTTCATGCAAGCAACCATTAAAAATCCTACTCAATTAGAACAAGGACATAAGGAACCTAAAAGATATATTCTCGCCTGGGTTCTATTAGGATTTTGTATTGTGATGATTTACCAATTCATTATCAGTATAATTTTATTTGCCATCAATGGCAGTCCGCAAAGAAGTCCAAACACAGAAAGGTTAATGGCTATTGCTAAGCAAATGCCGATATTTATCGTTTTAATATCCATCGTAGGTCCCATTTTAGAGGAATACGTTTTTCGTAAAGTTATCTTCGGAGAATTGTATAACTTTATAAAAGGATCACGTGTGGTAAGCTTTATCATTGCATCTGTAGTAAGCTCTCTAATATTCGCTTTAGCACATAATGACTTCAAATTTATACCAGTATATTTTGGAATGGGAGTCATTTTCTCACTTGCTTATGTTTATACAAAACGAATTGCAGTGCCAATAGGTATACACATGCTTATGAATGGTTCGGTTGTATTAGCTCAAGTTATAGGTGGAGATTCTATTAAAAAATTGCAAGAACAAGCAACATTTATATTCCATCTTATATTTTAAAATAAAAGCATCTCATCATGTATAAATTAATTATCATACATGGCGAGATGCTTATTTTATTACTCTTTTCTTCTAAAGATATATAGTCCAGTGACTCCTAGAAAAATTCCAATTATTGCAATACTTAACGATAAAAGACTGCGATGTATTTTCTTTTTCTTATCATAATCTTTGGAGTGTCCGTCATTATTTGTTGTTATCTCATCTGCACTATGATTTTTGAAGGCGCTATGATTTTTATCTTCTTTATCCGTAGGTTTTTTCAGTTCTGGCATTGAGCCGATTTCTCCTGTAATTAAAGCTAAAACCTGATCATCTAAATTTTCATAGTATTTACTAGAATTAAGTGGATTAAAATATTGAAATCTGAAATAGCTTGTCCCTTTTTGTAATGAATTTAAATATTCATTTCCTCTAAATGATTGCTTTCTAAACAAGCTATAAATGTCACTATCTGTCACCTTTCCATCTAATTGATTCAAATTTTTTACTTGATTAATCAAAAACGGATTGTACTTATAAGCACCCGTGGCTAATTGTCTGAATCTGCTAATTAATGAATTGGTATTATCGCTACTATTCATTCTATGTTCGGTATTATTTTGAGATTTAAAAAAGCCATTTTTGTTCCATATAAATTGATTTATATTATTTTGATTTCTATGACCTGAATTAGAATTAATAATATTTTGTTGACGTTTAAAAGGCGCACCATCTCCACTAGTACGTGTATGACTAATATTATTGTTTATATTGTTTTGATTTGTTTGATTGTATTTAGGCCTTTGGGGTTGATTCGTATTACTTTGAGAAGGTCTATTTGTATTTCCTTTAGTATTACCAGGTTTTTTTCCGGTATGTGAACCCTTACCTGAACTTGTATCAGAGTCTGAATCACTATCTGAATCTGAGTCACTATCTGAGTCTGAATCACTGTCTGAATCTGAATCACTATCTGAGTCTGAGTCACTGTCTGAATCTGAGTCACTATCTGAGTCTGAATCACTATCTGAATCTGAGTCACTATCTGAGTCTGAATCACTGTCTGAATCTGAGTCACTATCTGAATCTGAGTCACTGTCTGAATCTGAATCAATATCTGAATCTAAGTCACTATCTGAGTCTGAATCACTATCTAAATATGTGTCATTTTCTGAGTCTGAATCACTATCTGAATCTAAGTCACTATCTGAGTCTGAATCACTATCTAAATATGTGTCATTTTCTGAGTCACTATTTGAAACGATATCTGTATCTAAATCATTATCCGAATTCATACTAATTCCTATGCGACTAGTGTCATTCACTCGATTGATAATATTGCTCTTAGCTGTATTTCTATCAATCTGATCTTTAGAAAAATTAATGTCAATAGGATGATTATCCTCAGCATGTGCTTGGTGACTGAATAATGATGTAGTTACCATGAAAGCAAAGCCCGTAAGCATAAATGAATGTTTAATGTTAAACTTTTTCATAAATTCAACCACCTCCCCATTACAATCTTTTGTTAGTTCAAGTATATAAAAAAACTAAGCATTTTGCATTTAAATATGATTATTGAAAATTAATATTAATAAAGTTGAAACGTAAAAGTAACTATTTGTAAACAACAGAATTCAAGAATATTTTTATTTTAATTATTACTTGATAATTAAATGTAAGCTAAAGCTTTACCCTAAGCCTAACAAAATTTCAAAATTTATGTTAGTTCAATATAGTTGTATGTATTGATTAACATGATTAAATTTTAGATATTTTAAATGAAATTTTGCCTTTAACTGGCAATTTTAGTATCTTATAACTAAAACGATAGGCGGGTGAATATATTGAAAATCCAAATACTTCAATTCAATGTAGAACGTGGAAATGTTGATAAAAATATGCAAAATATCAAAACTAAGTTTAATCAATATTTAGATAAAGATACCAGTGTCGTCGTGCTTCCAGAAATGTGGAATAACGGTTATGCATTAGAAGAATTAGAACAAAAAGCTGATAAAAATCTTAAGGACAGCTCTCTCTTTATAAAAGATTTAGCACATACATTTAATGTAGACATCATTGCAGGTTCAGTGTCAAATATAAGAGAAAACCATATATATAATACTGCTTTTGCAATTAATAAAAACAAAGAATTGATTAATGAATATGACAAAGTACATCTCGTGCCAATGTTACATGAGCCAGACTTTTTATGTGGTGGAAATGTAGTCCCTGAACCCTTTTATTTATCTGATCAAACACTTGTGACGCAAATCATTTGTTATGACTTGCGATTTCCAGAGATATTGCGCTATCCAGCTAGAAAAGGTGCTAAAATTGCTTTTTATGTAGCGCAGTGGCCTAGCTCAAGACTAGATCATTGGTTATCATTACTAAAAGCGAGAGCAATCGAAAATGATATTTTTATTGTAGCTTGTAATAGTTGTGGTGATGATGGTCACACCAATTATGCAGGAAATTCAATTGTCATTAATCCTAATGGTGAAATTTTAGGCCATTTAGATGATAAAGAAGGTGTACTAACAACACATATCGATGTAGACTTAGTAGATCAACAAAGAGAATATATTCCAGTTTTCAGAAATCTAAAACCACATCTTTATAAATAGCATAGTTAAAGCCGTGAGCTTGGGAGAGACTCACGGCTTGATAACTTATTATTAAGGGAATGTTTTTACAGTTATTTTTTCAATCTATTTTTTGGGGATGTTATTAATTATGAAAAAATTTTAGTGAATTTATCTATTTAACATGATAAATTGAATGTTGTTTACGATAGCTTACATGCTAGAAATAATTACCTATTTAAGGTAGCTAAGAATAATACGTAACACTGAGTCCAAGGAAACTACAGCTACTAGCAAATGCTTCTCACTTGCTTAGTTTATATTAGTAAATTATTAAGTTGGGATGGCTCAACAACTCACTAATAATATTAATTATACGAAGAAAACAAAGTTACAAAAGTTACAATAGACTCATTCAAAAATTATTTTTTGAATTTATTAACTGTATCGATAATCCATTTTACTAAATCACCGATTGTAGAAATGATATCTGCTGCCATTATAACTTCACTCCTTTCGAATTAAGGTAATGGATACGAATGAATTTAACATTCACTCGACTAGATTAAGCAAATTTTTCAACTATCTTTCAATCACATCTCTGTGATATGAGTCTATTAAAACATGATTTTTCCATTTAAAGATTAAAATTTCGTAAATAGCAATATTTAGTACTCAACTGTAAAACTAAATATGGTAAAATATCTAATAGCACTTAATTAAAACACTTAGGTATATTTTTTTAACAGTTAGGCATGCTTTCTAAAAAATGTTGCGCAAAATTGTATAATGACACTTGAGGAGAGTAGTAAACAAGTGAAAATCATCGATAAAAAAATTGAGCAATTTGCTCAATATTTACAACGTAAAAATAACTTAGATCACATACAGTTTCTAAAAGTTCGTTTAGGGATGCAGGTCGTTGCTGGTAATATTGAAAAAACAGTGGTTCTATATGGACTATCTTATTTTTTTGATTTGCTCATTTTTACATTTTTAACTCATATTAGTTACTTTCTATTAAGAATATTTGCTCATGGTGCACATGCTAAAACATCTCTTCAATGTCATATACAAAATATTCTTTATTTTATATTTATACCTTGGCTAGTGCTACATTTTTCTCTTGGTACAAATATATTTTATTTTTTAGCCATAATTAGTTTTTTATTAGTAATATCTTTTGCACCGGCTGCAACCAAGAAACAACCTATACCTAAACATTTACTTAAGAAGAAAAAGGTACTCTCCATATTAAGTTTTATCATAATCATAACAATCGCTTTAACACTAGAAGAAGTATTCAAAAAAAATGTAATCTCGGGTGTTGTAATAGAGTCTATTACACTTTTACCAGTATTTTTTCCTAAGGAGGATTAACAGATATGAATTTATTAGGTGGCTTACTTTTAAAATTATTTTCTAACTTTATGGCAGTAATTGGTAACGCAGCAAAATACAACCCTTGTGCTAGTTATCTCGATGAGCCACAAGTGCCAGAAGAATTAACTAAACTCGATGAGTAGAATTTAGTAGAAAGAGTGTATTCAATGGATGAGCTTAACTTTTTATTATTTGCAGCTATACAGATATTTCTTTTGGTTTGGGTTATAAAAACTATTGCTAATATTAAATTTGTAAGAAAGGATTATATTTTCATTACTGGAATTATAATCCTTTCTGCAATATTATATAATGTTTATGCAAGCCAAGCACTTGTACTTGTAGTAATAATGATTATAATTTTCTTCTATTCAAAAGTAAGATGGTATTCTATAGTTATTGTGTTAATGAGTACTTTGTTGTCATATTTAACAAATTTTATTACAGTAGTCATCTCTTTATATACTGAAGATATAATACATAATATTTATTTATTTACTATCTTTCATTTATTAATTTATATCATTTTATCTTTAATTTTGGCGCATTTATTTAAACACTTATTAATTAAGCTTAGGTATATTTATTTATATATAAGCAAAAGATATTACTTTATTATATCTTTTGTATTAGCTATTGCTTTTATATACTTCTATATAATTTCACAAACTAATTTACAAGAAAATAATAGTTTGAAATTTTATGCCATCATTTTTGTTTCTGTTATCGTATTTTTGAGTTTGGTTATATTATTGTTATCGGCTTTCGCCCTACGTGAAATGAAATATAAACGTAAGCTACAAGAAATCGAAGCATATTATGAATACACGTTACGTATAGAAAGCATTAACAATGAAATGCGTAAGTTCCGACATGATTATGTGAATATCCTCACCACTCTTTCAGATTACATTAGAGAAGATGATATGCCTGGATTACGTAAATATTTTAATGAAAATATCGTTCCAATGAAAGATAAATTAAAAACTCGCTCTATTAAAATGAATGGTATTGAAAAGTTGAAAGTGAGAGAAATTAAAGGGCTGATTACTACTAAAATTATTCAAGCTCAAGAAAAACGTATTCCAATTAGTATTGAGGTTCCTGATGAAATTGATCGTATCGATATGAATACTGTTGAGCTTAGTCGTATTATCGGTATTATAGTTGATAATGCTATTGAAGCTTCAGAAAATCTTGAGGAACCACTCATCAATATCGCATTCATTGATAATGAGGAATCTGTCACTTTTATCGTTATGAATAAATGTAGTGATGATATCCCTAAAATTCATGAGTTGTTTGAACAAGGTTTTTCTACTAAAGGTGATAATCGCGGTTTAGGTTTATCAACTTTAAAAGAACTGACAGACTCAAACGAGAATGTTTTATTAGATACTGTCATCGAAAATGGTTACTTTGTACAAAAAGTAGAAATAAATAATAAGGAATCATAAGGATGTGTAGAATTAAATGAAAATTTTTGTTTGTGAAGATGACCAAAGACAAAGAGAACATATGGTATCAATCATTAAAAACTACATAATGATTGAAGAAAAGCCAATGGAGTTAGCTTTAGCAACAAATGATCCTTATGAGGTCTTAGAGCAATCAAAAGAACTTAATGACATTGGTTGTTACTTCCTTGATATTCAATTAGAAGCTGATATGAACGGTATTAAATTAGCCAGTGAAATTCGTAAACATGATCCTGTTGGTAATATTATATTTGTAACCAGTCACAGTGAGCTGACTTATTTGACATTTGTTTATAAAGTGGCTGCTATGGATTTTATTTTTAAAGATGATCCATCTGAATTAAAAATGAGAATCATAGATTGTCTTGAAACAGCACATACACGACTCAAATTATTATCAAAAGAAAGTAATGTAGATACGATTGAGTTAAAGCGGGGAAGTAATTCAGTATACGTTCAATATGATGATATTATGTTTTTTGAATCATCTACGAAATCTCATAGGCTCATTGCACATCTTGATAATCGACAAATTGAATTTTATGGAAATTTAAAGGAATTAGCACAGCTTGATGAACGTTTCTTTAGATGTCATAACAGTTTTGTGATAAACAGGCATAATATTGAATCTATTGACTCAAAAGAACGTATTGTTTACTTTAAGAATGGCGAAAATTGTTTCGCTTCAGTACGTAATGTTAAAAAAATATAATGAAACACCCATCTTTACGATATGAAATTGTAAAGATGGGTGTTTGACTTATTTCTTATATTTTAAATCAATTATAGTCTTTTATATCTTCTTTTGTTGGCAAACTTTCAATAGCACCATGTTTCGTTGTTGTAAGTGCTGCGACACGATTACTAAACGCTAGTATATCCTTGCCCTTTTCCTTAAATAAATCTTTACATTCAGAATGCCGAGACTCGAGTATGCAATAAATAATAGCACCTATAAATGCGTCACCAGCACCAGTTGTATCAATTGCTTGTACTTGATACCCCTCATGATGAATACGATAATCATCTTTGGTATAAATAGTTGCACCTTGCGCTCCTTGTGTATAAATCACTACATTAACTTGACCTCTAAATAAAGATTGAATCGCTTCATCTTCATTCCTCTTACCAGTAATAAATAATAATTCTTCATCAGATATTTTAACAATATGTGCTTTAGGTATGAACGCATTTATTGTACGTTGACATTCGAGTTTATCTTCCCATAAAGGTAAGCGTACATTAGGGTCAAAAACAATAGTACCATCTACTGACTCGAATTTTTCAATCATTTTCTCATGGGCATATTTCATGTCACTCTCTATTAAATCTACAGAACAAAAATGTAAAATATCGTCTTGGAATACTTGAATATCATCAATATTTTCAGGTTGATATAACATATCTGCAGAAGGTTTACGATAAAATGAGAAATCTCTTTGACCATCATCTTGAAGGCTGACAAATGCCAATGCAGTATTTGCTTTATTAGTTCGCTTAATATATTGCGTACCTACGCCAAGTTGTTCAATTGTTTCTACAATGATATTACCAAACGCGTCATTCCCTAGTTGTGTTATCATTTCTGATTTTCCACCTAATTTACTTACTGTAGCCGCTACGTTACACGGTGCGCCACCAACTTGTCGACTAAATTGTTCAACATCTTTTAATTTTGAATGCGTTACGTTTGGTATGAAATCAATTAATGCCTCTCCAATAGCAAATAGACGTCTCATTATAAATCACCCTTTTAATTCATATTTAGTGAATTTTAAATATACTTGACCAGATTCAGTCGAAGCTTTTATACCTGTAGCATCCTCATTTGGGAAAATACGTGAGGTTAAAACACGCTCACCATCATTACAGAATATTTCGATACTAGATGTATCCACAAAAATTTGTAACTGTTTTAATGGTGAATCTAAAATGGTAGAACGCGTTGTTCCATCGACATTTGATGGTAGTGTCCCACTATCGGTACGATCTAAAGTGAGTTTATTTTCGTGTTTATTATAAGTAATCAGTGTAGATTCAGATCGAGAGCTACGCAATTCAAAATATATTTCTGAAGCATCATTTTCTAATATATCTATAATCATCTCATACTGCTTACCTTCATATGGATGTAATTTACGTTTAAATTTATTAGCATATCCCAAAGCTGTTTCTTTATTAGTTCTTAAATCTTCTAACTGCTTAAAAGGTCGCTGCTTAAGTTTTCCATTTTCAATGGTAAGTACTCGAGGAATAGTAAGGCAATGTGCCCACCCCTCTTTATCTGTAGGATACTCTGTATCTGGTAGTCCCATCCATCCAATTAAAATGCGTTGCCCGTCTGCATCAACAAACGTTTGTGGCGCGTAGAAATCAAAACCATTATCCAATTCTTGAAAACTTTCATGGTCGAAAAATAGATTATTAAAGTTTAAATCTCCTATCATATACCCTGATTGATAGATATTTCTATATTTATCTCCTTCAGCTTCAACGCCTTGTGGACACATGAGTATGACATCTTTATTGCCTAGTCTAAAATAATCAGGACACTCCCACATATAACCAAATTGTGTCAGATTAGTTTTAATTTCACCTTCAAAATGCCAATCAACAACATCTTGACTACGATATAAAAGTAAACGCCCCATCTCATTTTCATTTTGAGCACCTAGAATAGCGTACAGTTGACTATTTTTTTCAAATACCTTTGGATCCCTGAAATGACTTGTATACCCTTCAGGTTGTCCATGAATCACAGGTTTAGGAAACTTCTCTATTTTTCCGTCTTTGTTCATTCTGGCAATCATTTGACTGGAAATTCTATTCCAATGTTGGTCACGATGATTGCCTGTATACATATAATAAAGATGATTTTGATATTCAAAAGCACTTCCACTGTATACGCCATGACTATCATACTTAGTATCAGGTTTAAGAAGTGTTCCTTGAGGTTCAAAATGTAATAAATCTTTGCTTTTATAATTAAACCAATATTTTAAACCGTGCACAGCACCTAACGGAAACCATTGATGTGAAATATAGTAGTATCCTTCATAATAAATGAGTCCGTTTGGATCATTCAATAAACCCATTTCAGGTTGGATATGAAATGTTTGTCTATATAAAGATGTATCCACTTGGTGTTTCAGTTGCTCAAGATATGTTTCATCAACATCCTCAATACGTTGGTATCTCTCTTCACGAGTCCACTCCACTATGTTCTACCTCCTACTACAACTATTTATATATTAATAACTCTATTATTTTAACATATTGATTTAGAGAAATATGTTAATAATGTCACTTTTTGACATGTTTAAATTCATGCTTATTAATATCCAATTGATACCTGTCAATATTTAATTAATTATTTCATTCAACTATGCTTTCTCAATAATTATACCAATTTGATTAGCAATTATCATTATATGTGGTATCGGTTCCATTTTAACTAAAACAAGATTTCTATGCATGTTAATTCAATTTGATAGGAATTTTTATTTTTAATGTTGTTTGTTCACCTTTTAATAGTTGGTTAATTTCTTTTAATGCTTGCTCTCCTGCTTCAAAGTAATTATAGCTAACCGTTTGAATGACAGGTGATACTATTTGAGTCATAGGGTCTCCACCAAATCCATATATTGAACAATTGTAAAACCTTTGTTGATGATCAGAGCAATATTTATGGATTGCAAAAGCAATGGTATCAGTTGCTCCAACTATCGCATCAGCATCATGTACTCTTTCAAGTTGCTGACTTACATCTTTAAAAGCTTGTTCATGCTTAAATGTTGTTTCATAAATTTTCGGACTTATGTGATAGTCCTTCAGCGCTTGAATAACTCCCAGCTTACGTTGAATACCAACTGCAATATCTTCTTCACTAACGCCAAAGAAATGTACATTTCGACAACCTTTTTCACCAATGAGTACTCCAATTTTATATCCAGCTTCATAATCATCGTGATATATACTATATAATCGGTCGTGTTCTTGTCCTACTATAATGACAGGAACATCAATTTTCTCAATGACTTCAATATGCGCTTCAGTAATATGTGTTGCCATTAGCACGATTCCATCAACTTTACTACGTGATAATGTTTTTAGTGCCGAAATTTCACCATCTATTTTTAATCCTGTGTAATTTAATAATAACTGATATCGATGTTGATTACATTGGTGTACCAAACCCTTAATCGTTTCGTCAACAGCGTATGAATTCATACGCGGAATAATTGCTCCAATCAAATTGGTACGTCGAGCTCTTAAGCTTTGTGCAAATTGATTTGGCTGATAATTATTTTCTTCTATTATTTTAGTTATTTTTTCTTTCGTTGCTGGACTCACAGATCCATTATTTAAAAAGCGTGAAACAGTACTTTTCGATACTCCAGCTAATTTTGCTATATCTGATATATTTTTCATAAAAAATCACCTATCACGTCATCAATCGTTCCTTTTTATTTTACCATATGAACCAACGCTTTAAATAGTTGAAATCATTGTTTAAAATATGATTAAATAAATTGACGTGTTAGGTGATTATCATTTATATAAATTTTAAAACTTGATATGACGATTAAACTTATTTAGCTCTCCATAGAAATATGCTTTCTCACCGTGTACTATAGCATCAAGACCTGTTTTATCTTCTTCTTGAGTAGTAGCTAAAGGAGTAAAAATTTTAATAAATCTAGCAATCAAAAATGTAACTATTGCGCTAAAAACGACAGTTGCAATTGCCGCGCCAAGTTGAATCACTACTATTTTAAAATCAGCTGTATAGATAAAACCATTCTGCACCGCATTATTAATTTGATGTGATTGAAAAACTCCTGTAAACACAGCTCCTAAGATACCACCTACACCATGAATACCAAATGCATCAAGTGCATCATTATATTGAAGTTTTACTTTAATTAAATTTATAACGATATAGCAACATATGCCACCAATTATTGCAATAATCATAGCACTCATATAACTGACGTATCCTGCTGCTGGTGTAATAGCGACAAGACCAGAGAGTGCTCCAGATAAAAGACCTAGTAAACTTGTAGTCTTTTTCAAGATATATTCAAAGATTAACCAACCGAAAGCACCTGCACTTGCACCAATAACTGTGTTAACAAACGATATCATGGCTATGTGATCGAATGTAAATGCACTGCCTACATTAAATCCATACCATCCTAACCATACTAATATACCACCTATAAGCGTAATTAATAGATTATGGGGAGTATGTTTTTCTTTCTTCTTACCTATACCTATCATTATCCCAAGAACTAAACCAGATACGCCTGATGTTATATGAACTACTGTTCCACCCGCATAATCTATTGCTCCAATTTTACTAATCCAACCACCAGCCCAAACCCAATGGGCAACAGGACTATAAATTAATAGAACCCATAAACTCACAAAAATCAGATAAGGAATGAATCTCATTTTCTCGGCTATCGAACCTGATAAAATAGATACCGCAATTGTACAAAACATCATTTGAAACAACATAAATAATGAGAGAGGGATATGAGGACTCAAAGTTTTTGAAGTTTCAAAACCAACATGATGAAGACCCAAAAACTTCAAACCACCTATCCATTGATTACCTCCATCAAAACTTAAAGAGAAACCAATCATTATCCATATAAATGTGACAATGACAATGGCAACCATACTTTGCATTACAGTATTTAAAGCATTTTTTGATTGTACGAGTCCCCCATAAAAAAGGCTTAAACCTGGTGTCATTAACCATACTAATAGAGTACATAAAAATAGAAATATTGTATCATTCATATTCATACTTACCACTTCCTTTAAAAACATCATAATGAGTGTTTTTTTAAAAAGCAAAATTAGGTAAGGTCATGTTACACAGTATGTCACTTTAAGTTACATTGTATATATAAGCGTAGTACAAAAAACATATTACTTTCGTTACACCATGTTAGTAGTGAGTATAATAAAAAGATAATCTTGATTTAGTTATCTCACTACAATAATAAATAAGCCTGGGACAATGATTGTTGTCTCAGGCTATCATAATTATACTAACGAATTTCATTAAATTAAAAACAGTCTTCAAGTTTAACTCTTTCTTTCAACGATATAGCTAATGTCTACTTAATTTAACTTTTTTCTCGTCAATCACATCTATAATTAAATTTGCTTAATTTTCTATCCTTAAAAAATCTTTTTATCAACTTTATAATTATAAATTTTTATGCATTTTGAATAGTAATCGTCCATGATGCATCATCAAGTTGCTCATAGTTTGTAACTGGATATCCATTTTCTGCAGCCCAATTAGGTAATGCTTCGGTAGCCTGGGTGCAATCGAAATCGATTTTCAATTCATCCCCTTGATTTAATTCATTCATTTTCTTTTGTGCTTCTATTAAAGGAAATGGACAAACCATCCCTACTGTTCCTAATTCGTATACCATTGATATACCTCCTCATTCACTTTATCTAATGTCACATTAGAATAACCAATCTTAGCTTTGAGATACTTGTTGTAACTTTTTCATAGGTTTTACAAAAATAAAATAACTCATAAACCAAACACCAATAATCATAGAGGCTAAAGCAATCCATCCTTGCCAACTCATTGTAGCTGTCTCTACTAAACCATTACCGATAGAGCAACCACCTGCAACTGAAGCACCAAATCCCATAAATATGCCACCAAGCGCACTATTGCGAATTGTCTTAATATCTGGCAATCTCCATCTAAACTCTTTAGACCCTTTTGCAGCTATATAAGAACCTATGAATATACCTAGTACCAAAAGCACACCCCAATCAATAAATTTTAAATCTCCTGAAATAAGATAATTTACAAGATTTGCAGATGGTGTTGTTATACCTAAGCCACCCATTCTCCCAGTAGATTCACTCATAGGCCAAGCAAGTAGAGCAATAAAACCTATTGCAATGCCAGCAACAAATGGATGATATCTTTTTTCAAATAGGTAATGTCTAATACCACTATATTTTTGTTTAAGTTGGGGCACCATTATTTTAGGTTTTCGAATTGTTTTCACAACTAAAAATATTGTAATTACAGTTAATAACATGACGAGAATCCATTGTGGTATACCTGTTGTACTCGTCATACTTGTGCTGACTTGCGTCGGTTTATTTATTTGATTCATTATTGGAAGAAGTACCCCAGTTTTAGTTACGGCTGAAGTCAATGCATAAAATATTAATGCCACCCAACTTCCAATTAACCCTTCACCAGCCCTATACCAAGTTCCTGTCGCGCATCCTCCAGCTAATACTATCCCTATTCCAAAAACGAAGGATCCCAAAATAGTTCCTATAACTGGAAATGTTTCTGCTGGAACCTCTATAATATTTAAGTTCTTAAGAATAAGTAAACCAATACTTTGAACTGTAATAGCAATAAGCAATGCATAAAACATTTTGTTACTCTTTTGAACGTACATATCTCTAAATCCACCAGCTAAACAAAATCTTGTTCTCTGCATTACAAATCCTAGCAATATGCCAACGACTAATCCGCTTATAATTGTCCACACCATTTTATCACCTTTTCCGATATAAATACTAAGGTATTATAGTAGAAAGGACTATATTTTGAAAATCCTTAATTTTATTTATTATGTTTTAATATAAATATTTTGTGAGTTTGTTTAAGTCACTCTTAGATAAGTTACTAAATTTATACCACTCCTGATCAGAATAATAAATAAACAATTTATTTCCTAATAACCCTTTCGATATTCTATACCGCACAATGCTAGAGAGTTCGAATTGAATATTGAATGGATTATTGTTTTGACTATATGCCTTAAACTCCAACTTATTTTCATGTATTAACAATATACCGGGAACTGTCATTATTCTGGGAATATGTGATTTGAAATTACAATTTATTTCTTGAGTCATTTGTTTCAATCTCCCATTACAATAAATATCAACTTACAATTTTTGTTAAAAAAGTTTCGTATTTATAATCTATTGTAACTGTTTAATATAAAAAAAGCACTCTCACTTGAGAGTACTATGTTAAAGTGATTTTTATTAATTATTTACTATAATTTTTCATGAAGAACAATAATGATTGTAACTCTATACCAAAATCAATATGATGTACTTGGACATCTTGGGGTGTTTTAATTCGACGTGGCGTAAAGTTTAGTATACCTTTAACACCGGCTTTAACAAGTTCATCAGCTACTTGTTGTGCCACATTATCTGGTGTTGTTAAAATGACTACATCAATATCTTCTGATTCTAATGTCGTTTTGATATCATCGCTATGTTTTACCACAACGTCACCGATATTCTCACCTATAATATCTGGTCTAATATCAAAAGCTTCAGTAATTGTCATCTCATCATGTATTGAAAAGTTATATGTAAGTAATGCACGCCCTAAATTACCGATACCTATAATGGCAATTTTAATTTGATCGCTCTCACTTAATTCTGATTTAAAGAATTCAAGCATACTATCTATATTATATCCATATCCTTTTTTTCCTAATTCACCAAAGTATGAAAAGTCTCTTCTTATTGTAGCTGAATCAATTTGTAGTGCTTCACTTATTGTTTTAGAATTAACACGATCTATACCTTTACCTTTCAAAATACTGACAAATCGGTAATATAAAGGTAGACGTTTTAACGTAGCGCGAGGAATTTTAAAATCATCTGGCATATATCTACCCCCCCTTTTTCGCGTATATTATGCATGTATCATTAAAATCAGTAAATGAGTTAAAACATATGTGGAATGTCATCTCATAATACAAATAATTGTCTACAACGAATACTTAAACATTATACATTATTAATTTTTAAAAATAAATATCCTAGTTTCATGTGTTCTATGAATACTGTAGAATAGAAGTAATTGAGTTTAACATCATTTCAAGATAACGTACGCAATTTATTTTTCTATTTAAAATTCGATAATATAGAATTAACAAAAATTTAAATATTCAAAAACAAATACTTTATATATAGTTTAAACCTATTTCAAATACATAGAAAGGTGAGAATCGAATGATACTTTTACAACTTAATGACATCTCCAAATCGTTCGATGGTGAAGATATCTTCACAGATATTAATTTTGAGGTGAAAACTGGCGAAAGAATCGGCGTAGTAGGCCGTAATGGAGCTGGTAAATCGACATTAATGAAAATCATAGCAGGTGTGGAAAATTACGATAGTGGTCGAATATCAAAAATCAAAAATTTAACAATGAGTTATTTAACTCAGCAAATGACACTCAATTCAGAAGCTACTGTCTTTGAAGAAATGTCTAAGCCTTTTGAACATATAAAGAAAATTGAAAATTTAATTAAGGATGAAACCGATTGGCTTGCACGAAATGGACAAGATTATGAATCCGATGAATATCAATCACATATTGAAAAATATGAAACTTTAACGAATCGTTATGAGCAATTAGATGGTTATCAATATGAAAGTAAAATTAAAACAGTCCTGCACGGGCTTAACTTTACAGAAAGCGATTTCAACAAGCCTATTAATGATTTTAGTGGTGGTCAAAAAACACGTCTTTCTCTTGCTCAAATGTTACTTAAAGAACCCGATTTACTCCTTCTTGATGAACCAACTAACCATCTAGACATGGAAACAACCAAGTGGTTAGAGGATTACTTAAAGTACTTTAAAGGAGCAATTGTGATTATCAGTCATGATAGATATTTTTTAGATAAAATTGTAACTCAAGTTTATGATGTTGCTCTAGGAAATGTAAAACACTATGTAGGAAACTATGAGCAATTTATAAAGCAACGTAATCAGTATTACGAAAAACGCATGCAAGAATTTGAAAAGCAACAAGAAGAAATCAAGCGTTTAGAAACCTTTGTAGAAAAAAATATTACTCGTGCATCTACAAGTGGCATGGCTAAGAGTAGACGTAAAACATTGGAAAAAATGGAACGTATTGATAAACCTATGATAGATGCTAGAAGTGCAAATATACAATTTGGCTTCGACCGTAATACTGGTAATGATGTGATGCACATTCATGATTTAAAAATTGGTTACGACTCACCTATTACACTACCTATAAACCTCGAAGTCTTTAAAGGGGATCATATAGCTATCATTGGTCCAAATGGTGTTGGTAAAACAACATTGATAAAAACAATTGCTGAAAAACAACATAAACTAGGTGGTCAAATTATCTTTGGTGCTAATTTACAAATTGGTTACTATGATCAAAAACAAGCTGAATTTAAATCAAATAAAACCATTCTCGATTATGTTTGGGATCAATATCCACACATGAATGAAAAAGATGTACGTGCAGTATTAGGGCGTTTCTTGTTCGTTCAAGAAGACGTAAAAAAAATTATCAATGACTTATCCGGCGGTGAAAAGGCACGATTACAATTAGCACTTTTAATGTTACAACGTGATAATGTTCTTATCTTAGATGAACCGACTAACCATTTAGATATTGATTCTAAAGAAATGCTTGAACAAGCATTGAAAGATTTTGAAGGCACAATTATTTTTGTATCACATGATCGTTATTTTATTAACCAACTTGCAAATAAAGTTTTTGATTTAAACATTAATGGTGGCCAAATGTATTTGGGAGATTATCAGTATTATATTGAGAAAACTGAAGAAGCTGCAGCTATCAAAGCACATGAAACAATAACTCAAAATAATTTTGAAAATAAAGAGATAAATCAAGACGCAAATACTTCAACCTATATCAGTCAAAAGCAACAAAAAAGACAACAACGTAAATTAGAAAGACAAATTGAACATTGTGAAAGACAAATCGAAGAATTAGAAGCACAAATATCACATATCGACGAACAGTTAACACAACCTGAAGTATTTAACGATCCTCTAAAAGCTAGTAAATTTGCCAATCAAAAATCCGATACCGAACAAAAATTAGAACAAATAATGTTGGAATGGGAAAAATTACAAGAAAAGCTCTAATTTCCAACATAATGACAAGACACCTGAAAGTTGAATATATGACTTTTCGGTGTCTTTTAGTATTTTTTTACACAAATATTATTAACAGCTTGAATTACTTTCATAATCACTATCCACAGAGTTATCCTACTTATCCACAAGTGAATTAACACTTTTTCTTTTTTAATTTTACTTATTTATTTACATATCCACAAACAACTTCACTACTTACCCACAACTTACTCACATTTTGTTGATAAGTACGCACGTTCCCTATTGACAACTTATTTTCTATTTTCAATTGTTTACGTTATTCATTTATGAAATAATTCATTAAGAAAGAAAAAGGAGAACTAAACTTCATGACGAACAATCAAACTTTAGTACTGATTATATTAACTTTCATCATCCTAATTACACTTGTAAATGTAATTATCTCTATTATAGAGAGGCGTAAACAGATTGCTAAAATAAATACTTTATGGGATAACAAATTAAAATTAGAAAGTTTTATACGTCCTAATTCACGATTCGATGCCCAATATCACGCTTACCGCGATCATTACAATGAGCAGTCATTTATCGACGATAAGACTTGGTCAGACCTAAATATGGATACGTTATTTCATAAAATTAATTTTAATTTCACTGCAATTGGTGAAATGCGACTATATGCAACTTTAAGAGGTATGTTTAAGGTAAATCAAACCTCATTGATAAACATGTTTAAAGAAAATAAAGTATTTCGTTTAAATGTATCTTACATTCTTTCTAAAATTGGTAAAAATGTATACCCTTTGTTTCCAGATCAAATGTTACCCACTAAGCGAAATATTTTATTAATGTTTTGTCCGTTGTTACCATTTATCGGGTTCGCATTCATTTTTTTAATTCCTTCAAAAGGTATATTAATATGTCTTACTTTTATGATTTTAAATGCAATATTATCTTTCAAACTAAAAAAATCTTATGACCAAGATTTAAAATCAATTTTTTATACTGCTAATGTTATAAAGCAAAGTCAAGCTTTAAGTAAGATTGAGAGCACGCCCGCGATAAGTGTTGATTTTACTCACTTTAAAGCTTCACGCCGTTTTAGTGGTTTATTAGCTAGAGTAGAATCACAAGATATGGCGAGTAGCATAATCATGTTTATTAAATTAGTATTCATGATAGATTATGTTTTATTTCATTTAATACAACGCAGCTACTTTAAGTATCAAGAAGAAGTTATGGCATGTTATGACTATATAAGCATATTAGATAATCATTACTCTATAGCTATGTATCAACATACTTTGACACATTATTGTTATCCTAAAATCAATCACAATATTAATGGTCTTCAAATGAAATCAATCATTCATCCTCTACTAGATGAAGAAAATGCGATTGCTAACACAATTGACATTTCAAATCATATATTACTCACAGGCTCTAATGCATCAGGAAAATCTACATTTATGAAAGCAGTTGCACTAAATTTGATTTTAGCTCAATCGATACAAACTGCAACAGCTCACTCATTTATTTATCAACCTGGCTATGTAATGACATCAATGGCAAATGCGGATGACGTTTTAAGTGGTGACAGTTATTTCATGTCAGAACTTAAGTCTATTCGTAGATTATTTAACACTCATCAGTGCAATAAGATATATTGTTTTATAGATGAAATTTTTAAAGGAACGAATACAACTGAACGTATTGCGGCTTCTGAATCAGTATTATCGTATTTAGATAATCAAAAAGCATATCAGGTTATCGCTGCGACACATGATGTTGAACTATCAACATTATTAGAAAATACATATAATAATTATCATTTTAATGAATCTATTCAAGAAAATAGCATATTTTTCGATTACAAAATTAAACCTGGTAAAGCCAATACACGTAATGCAATTGAATTACTACGCATTACGCAGTTTCCTATCGATATTTATCAGCGTGCTCAACAAAATATTCGAAACCTCTAGAATTAATTAGTTTAATATTTATAAAAAAGTTAAGCGCCTATCTAAAAGTAGTTACTCTTAGATAGGCGCTTTGAAATATTATTTAAACAGAAAAAGTTTCAATATCAATATTATTTTGTCCATTTAAAGCTAAATCGCCACGCAAACCAGCTTGATATAAATAATATCCAGCAGCACCAATCATCGCTGCATTATCAGTGCAAAGAACAGGACTTGGAATAGTAAGGTGTATACCCTCTTTTTTACATGCCTCACTTAGTGCATTTCTTAATCCTTTATTACTAGCAACACCACCTGCAACAATTAAGCGATTAACATTATAAGTTTTACAAGCATGAATAGCTTTATAGGTTAAAACTTCTACAACACTATTTTGGAAACTCGTTGCAACATCTTCAGCTACAATTTCAATATTTTTCTGTCTTAAATTATGCAGTTTATTTATTACAGCACTTTTAAGACCACTAAAACTAAAATCATAACTATCTTTTTCGAGCCAAACTCTTGGAAAATCATATACATCTTTACCTTTAGCTGCTAATCGATCAATATGCGGTCCACCAGGATAAGGAAGATTGATTGTTCGAGCAACTTTATCATAAGCTTCTCCTACTGCATCATCTCTCGTTTCACCAATCACTTCGAAATCTAAATGATTTTTCATATATACTAGTTCAGTATGACCACCAGATACAATCAATGACATTAGTGGAAACGTTAATGGTTGTTCTAAGTGATTGGCATAAATATGACCAGCAATATGATGTACTGGAATAATAGGCTTATCATAAGCAAATGCCAAAGCTTTAGCCGCATTAATACCAATCAATAAAGCTCCTATTAATCCTGGGCCTTGTGTTACTGCAATAGCGTCAATGTCTTCCATTTTCACTTTTGCACTCACTAACGATTCATCTATAGTTGCTGTTATTCCTTCAACATGATGTCTACTAGCAACTTCAGGTACAACACCACCAAAACGTTTGTGACTATCTATTTGACTTAAAACAGTATTAGATAAAAGTTCAGTGCCATTCTTTATTACACTTACACTCGTTTCATCACAACTTGTTTCAATTGCTAAGATTAATTTATTATTTGTCATTTCAAATTCACCCACATGACTAATGCGTCCTCGCCTTCTCCATAATAATTCTTTCTTTTTCCACCATTTTGGAATCCCAAATTCCTATAAACATGTTGTGCAACATCATTATCTATTCTTACTTCTAAACTCATCACATCACAAGAAAAACGTGCATAGTTCATTGCATATTTAAGTAAAAGTTGCCCAAGACCATAGCCTCTAAATGCCTTTGATATAGCTATCGTTGTAATTTGTGCTTGATCAACGACTAACCATAAACCAACATATCCAATTATTTTGTCACTAAATTCTATAACAAAATATGTAGCAAATTCGTTGTTTTCTATTTCATGATAAAATGCATCGATTGACCACGAACTGTGTGAGAAACTATTTCTTTCTATATCAAAAACTTTAGGAACATCTTCCACACTCATTTTCCTAATATTCAATTGTTCTCTTGTTGGTTTAACCAATTTCGTTCCGCCTCTGATAATTTATGATATTTAGGAGTAAATGAATGTATATTTTCTGGTTTTTGGATTAATTGCTTCATACTTGAAGCTTGTGGTAACTGTTCTACGATGTCACTGTCTAATAAATGTTTTATTTTTTCGATATGAAATCCTACAAACACATAAGGTTGGTTTAATTGATGAAGTTTTTCAATAAGTTCAAAAATAGGTATATAAGTGTCATCAATAATGGTTATTAATTCATTGTCCTGATATTGATAAACACCTGCATAAACTGCTTCTCTTCTAGCATCAAAAATGGGTACTAACAACTTCGTACTGTCTTTTACTGTGCTAGCAAGTGCTTTAAGTGATGAGACACCATATAAGTTAGTGTTTAATGCATACGCTAATGTTTTAGCAACAGTAACCCCTATTCTAAGACCGGTATATGAACCTGGACCTTCCGCTACCACGATATCAGTTATTTCTGTTTTATTTATTTTACTTTCTGTAAGAATTTCTGCTATTTCGGGCATGAGTTGCACTGAATGATTCTTTTTGATATCAGTTGTTTTTTCAGCAATCACTTCATTATCTTTCATAATAGCTACTGATAAAGGTTGGTTTGACGTATCAATTAGAAGATAGTTCATTCAAAATTGCCTCCTTTACTAATGCATAATGTTGCCCATGTGTTTCAATGGATACTTGTCTCTCATTCGCATCTTTGACACTTATATTAATAGTTAAGTGATTAGGAGGAAGGAAATCTTTGATAAATTTACTCCACTCTATAACTATGATAGCATTGTCTTCAAAATATTCATCGAAACCTAAATCATCTTCCTCACCTTCAAGTCGATAACAGTCCATATGATGTAATCGTATGCTTGAACCTGTATAAGATTTGATTATATTAAATGTTGGTGAGTTTATCGTTCTTTTAACACCTAACGCTTTTCCTATAAATTGCGTTAATGTAGTTTTCCCTGCTCCTAGGTCACCATTTAATAAAATCAAGTCCTTAGCACTTAAATGTTTTACAAGTATTTGAGCAAATTTATCCATTTCATTTAAATTGTGAATAGTTATCAATTTTTACTCTCCTATATATGATTATTTAAAATCAAATTATCTCTATATTTAAAGATATATAAACATTTCTACATGGTTTATTAACTTATTCATTGTAACAAATTTTAATTCAAATTTCTTCGTAAAATATTTAAGCTTGTCCTCTATAAATTTTTAGAAAATTCTAAATTTATTATTGACACAATTCACCACATGTAGTAAATTGAATTTATCAAATTTTAAAACAATTCAAACTATTAAGAATAAATGACCATTCAACGAAAGGAGTATAATAAAATGACTTATCTATCTACGCTAGACCTACCAACAACTCAACATGCTATTATCATTTTATTATACTCGTAAGGACTCGAACTTTAGAAAAGTTTTAACTTCTAAATGTTTAAGTCCTATTTCTAGTTGGATGGGACTTAATAACGTCCCAATATTCATTGGGACGTTTTTTTATTTTCTAAATAATTATATGGGGGAACGATATATGCGAAGTGATATGATCAAAAAAGGAGATCACCAAGCTCCTGCAAGAAGTCTTTTACATGCGACTGGCGCTCTTAAACAACCTACAGATATGAATAAACCTTTCGTAGCAATTTGTAACTCTTATATTGATATTGTTCCTGGGCACGTTCATTTAAGAGAATTAGCAGACATCGCAAAGGAAGCTATTAGAGAAGCAGGTGCTATCCCATTCGAATTTAATACTATTGGTGTTGACGATGGAATAGCTATGGGACATATTGGCATGAGATATTCCTTACCTTCAAGAGAAATTATCGCAGATGCAGCTGAAACAGTTATTAACGCTCATTGGTTTGATGGTGTTTTTTACATTCCTAATTGCGATAAAATTACGCCAGGAATGTTACTCGCAGCTGTTAGAACAAATGTACCAGCTATCTTTTGCTCAGGAGGCCCAATGAAAGCTGGTCTTTCCGCTCAAGGTAAGGCATTGACATTATCTTCAATGTTTGAAGCGGTTGGAGCTTTTAAAGAAGGAACAATCTCAAAAGAAGCATTTTTAGACATGGAGCAAAACGCTTGTCCTACATGTGGTTCGTGCGCCGGTATGTTTACCGCAAACTCAATGAACTGTTTAATGGAAGTTTTAGGTTTAGCCCTACCATATAATGGTACAGCTCTAGCTGTGAGTGATCAACGTCGTGAAATGATTAGACAAGCTGCATTCAGGTTGGTTGAAAATATTAAAAATGATATTAAACCTCGCGATATTATCACACAAGATGCAATTGATGATGCTTTTGCTCTTGATATGGCCATGGGAGGTTCTACTAATACCGTTCTTCATACTCTTGCAATTGCAAATGAAGCAGGTATTGACTACGATTTAGAACGTATTAATGAAATTGCTAAAAAAACACCTTACCTTTCTAAAATTGCACCTAGTTCTTCTTATTCTATGCACGATGTTCATGAAGCAGGTGGCGTCCCAGCTATTATAAATGAATTGATGAAAAAGGATGATACTTTACATCCGGATAGATTAACAGTTACGGGTAAAACCTTGAGAGAAAATAATGAAGGTAAAAACATCAAAAATTTTGAAGTTATTCATCCTCTTGAAAACCCTTATGATAAACAAGGTGGATTATCTGTTTTATTCGGAAACCTCGCACCTAAAGGAGCGGTAATCAAGGTCGGTGGAGTTGATCCTTCAATTAAAGTATTTACAGGAAAGGCAATTTGTTTTAACTCTCATGATGAAGCTGTTGAAGCCATTGATAATCATACAGTAAGAGAAGGACATGTTGTTGTTATTAGATATGAGGGACCTAAGGGAGGTCCTGGAATGCCAGAAATGCTAGCCCCTACGTCTTCCATAGTGGGCAGAGGATTAGGTAAAGATGTTGCATTAATTACGGACGGTAGATTTTCGGGAGCAACTAGAGGTATTGCAGTTGGACATATTTCACCTGAAGCCGCTTCAGGTGGACCCATTGGCTTAATAAGAGATGGTGATAAAATTACGATTGATTTAATCAATAGAACTCTAAACGTCAATCAATCTGAAGAAGAACTGTATCGCCGTAAAAACCAGCTTGAACCATTCAGAGCAAAGGTTAAAACAGGCTACTTAGCTAGATATACTAGTTTAGTCACAAGCGCTAATACTGGAGGTATTATGCAAGTTCCGGAAAACCTTATTTAATTAGGAGATGATTAAAATGTCAAATCAAAAATCAATGGTTTCGCCTCACCCTTCTGTGCATCAAACAAAGGAATCACAACCCTTAATAACACGCAGTGGTTCTCAATTATTAGTTGAAGCACTTCAGCAGGAAGATGTAGATTTTATCTTCGGTTATCCCGGTGGAGCTGTCTTACCTTTATACGATACATTTTATGACGGGAAAATCAAACATATTCTTGCTCGTCATGAACAAGGTGCTACACATGCTGCTGAAGGATATGCGCGTGTCTCTGGTAAAACAGGAGTCGTTGTTGTGACAAGTGGACCCGGTGCAACAAATGCCATTACAGGTATTACTGATGCATATAGCGACTCTTTACCACTAGTCGTTTTTACTGGTCAAGTTGCTACACCTGGTATTGGTAAAGATGCTTTCCAAGAAGCTGATTTACTCTCGATGACCACACCTATTACAAAACACAATTATCAAGTTAAAAAGATTGAAGACATTCCAAGAATTGTTCATGAAGCCTTTCATTTAGCGAACACTGGAAGAAAAGGTCCTGTAGTGATTGATTTCCCTAAAGATATGGGCGTGCTTAAAACTGATGTTGAACTTACAAAAGATATTAATATTCCTGGTTATGAAGTTAATAGTAACCCAAATAAAGAGGATATTAATAAGTTAATATATATGATTAAAGAAGCTAAGAAACCTCTTATTCTTGCAGGTGCTGGTATTAATCACTCTAAATCTAATCATTTATTAACAGAATTTGTGACAAGACATCAAATCCCTACAGTTACAACTCTCCTAGGACTTGGAGCAGTACCTTATCATCACCCTTTATTCTTAGGTATGGGAGGTATGCATGGATCTTATGCAAGTAATATGGCTTTAACAAATTGTGATTTACTTATCAATTTAGGTAGTCGATTCGATGATCGTCTTGCAAGTAAGCCTGATGCATTCGCACCAAATGCAAAGGTTGTACATGTAGATATCGACCCTTCTGAAATAAATAAAGTTATTAATACAGATTTAGGTATAGTCGCTGATTGCAAGCTTGTGCTTGAGAACTTATGCCATGAGCAAGTTTTAACATCCTCCCACGAAGAATGGAACGATTATTGTATTAATAACAAAAGTAACTATCCATTTAAATATGATGAAAATGATAAAAACTTTTGCAAACCACAAAAAGCGATTGAATATATTGGCAAAGTTACCAATGGAAATGCAATTGTTACAACTGACGTAGGCCAACACCAAATGTGGACAGCACAATTCTATCCATTTAAAAATTATGGACAATGGGTAACAAGTGGTGGTTTAGGTACTATGGGATTTGGAATTCCATCAGCAATAGGAGCACAATTAGCTGAACCTGAGAAAACAGTTGTATGTTTTGTAGGAGATGGCGGTTTTCAAATGACGAACCAAGAAATGGCTTTACTTCCAGAATATGGACTTAATGTCAAAATAGTACTTATTAATAACGGAACTTTAGGTATGGTAAAACAATGGCAAGATAAATTCTTTAATAAACGATTTTCTCATTCTGTATTTAACGATCAACCTGATTTTATGAAAATGGCGGAAGCATATGGTATTAAGGGATTCTTGATAGATTCTCCAGATAAATTAGAATCTTCAATTGATGAAGCATTTGCATATCATGGACCGGCACTCATTGAAGTTAGAATCTCACCTATAGAACCAGTTAATCCAATGGTACCTAGTGGCAAATCAAATCATGAAATGGAGGGTTACTAATGGAACGAACAATTCATTTTACATTAGTTGATCAAGTGAGTACTTTGAACAGAATTACTAGCGCCTTCGTTCGCTTACAATGTAATATTGATGAACTTCATGTTAAACATTCAGACAAAGAAGGAATTTCTAATATGAAACTTAAAGTCAATATTAAAGATGATGATACTTTTAAAATTGTTCTTAAAAAACTATCACAACAAGTAAATGTACTAAGTGTTAAAAGTGAATAAACGTTTTGATGCGCTAGTTAAAAAATCAACTAAACATAACTAACATCATGCACCTTTTACGCATAAATTATTTTGAAAATTCAGAACTTTCTATAAAATGACTGGAGGATTTTATTATGACAAAAGTATATTACGACGAAACAGTAACTCAAGATGCATTACAAGGTAAAAAAATTGCTGTCATTGGTTATGGCTCACAAGGACATGCACATGCACAAAATTTAAAAGACAATGGTTATGATGTAGTCATTGGCCTGCGTCCAGGACGATCATTTAATAAAGCTAAAGAAGATGGATTTGATGTTTATACGGTAAGTGAAGCAACACAACAAGCAGATGTAGTGATGGTACTATTGCCTGATGAAATTCAAGGTGAAGTATATAACAAGGAAATTAAACCATATTTAGAAAAAGGAAATGCTTTAGCATTCGCTCACGGTTTTAATATCCATTTCAGTGTTATCGAACCACCTAGTGATGTCGATGTCTTTTTAGTAGCACCTAAAGGACCTGGTCATTTAGTTAGACGTACATTTGTTGAAGGAAGTGCCGTACCAGCATTATTTGGTGTTCAACAAGATGCTACAGGCCAAGCTAGAAACATTGCTTTAAGCTACGCAAAAGGCATTGGTGCTACTCGTGCCGGGGTCATTGAAACGACATTTAAAGAAGAAACTGAAACAGATTTATTCGGTGAACAAGCTGTACTTTGTGGAGGAGTTTCCAAATTAATTCAGAGTGGATTCGAAACACTTGTGGAAGCAGGTTACCAACCTGAATTAGCTTATTTTGAAGTCTTACACGAAATGAAATTAATTGTTGATTTAATGTATGAAGGCGGAATGGAAAATGTCCGTTATTCTATCTCTAACACTGCTGAATTTGGCGACTATGTTTCTGGACCAAGAGTAATTACACCTAATGTTAAAGAAAATATGAAAAAAGTACTTGAAGATATTCAAAATGGTAACTTTAGCCGTAGATTTGTTGAAGATAACAAAAATGGCTTTAAAGAATTCTATCAATTACGTGAAGATCAACATGGTCATCAAATTGAACAAGTTGGACGTGAATTAAGAGAAATGATGCCATTCATTAAATCTAAAAGTATTGAAAAATAACAACAGTAGAGGGGTGTTTTTAATGGAAGAACATATTCAAATTTTTGATACAACACTTAGAGATGGTGAACAAACGCCAGGAGTCAATTTTACTTTTGATGAAAGATTAAAAATTGCCAAGCAACTAGAAAAATGGGGAGTAGATGTACTAGAAGCAGGTTTTCCTGCTTCTAGTACTGGTAGCTTTAAATCAGTAGAAGCTATAGCTAAAACTTTGACTACAACAGCAGTGTGTGGTTTAGCTAGATGTAAAAAATCTGATATTGATGCTGTATATGAAGCCACTAAAGAAGCTGTAAAACCTCAAGTACATGTATTCATTGCAACCTCCCCTATTCATTTAGAACATAAATTAAAAATGACTCAAGATGAAGTTTTAACATCAATAAAAGAACACGTTTCTTATGCAAAACAATTTTTTGAAGTCGTACAATTCTCTCCAGAGGATGCAACAAGAACTGAAATTCCATTTTTAATTGAATGTGTTCAAACTGCGATTAACGCAGGAGCCACAATTATCAACATCCCTGATACAGTTGGATTTAGTTATCCTACAGAGTATGGCGAAATTTTTAAACAATTAACACAGGCCGTTAAGTCAAATTCTAAAATTATCTTTAGTGCACATTGTCATGATGATCTCGGAATGGCAGTTGCTAATAGTTTAGCAGCTATTGAAGGTGGAGCTAGACGTATTGAAGGTACCGTGAACGGTATTGGTGAAAGAGCAGGAAATGCCTCACTTGAAGAAGTCGCTTTGGCTTTATATGTAAGGAAGGACCACTATGGTCTTGAATCTCAAATTAACCTTGAAGAAACTAAGAAAACATCTGACTTAATTTCAAGATATGCTGGTATCCGTGTACCTAGAAATAAAGCTATAGTCGGTCAAAATGCATTTAGTCATGAATCCGGAATTCACCAAGACGGTGTCCTTAAACATCGTGAAACCTATGAAATCATGACACCTCAACTTGTAGGTGTGAATACAACAGAATTGCCACTAGGTAAATTGTCTGGTAAACATGCATTTGCCGAAAAGCTTAAAGCTCTGGGATATGAAATTAAATTGGAAGATCAAGTTACATTATTTAAACAATTTAAAGAAATTGCCGATAAGAAAAAAAATGTATCCGATAGAGATATTCATGCGATTATACATGGCTCCGAACATGAACACAATGCTATTTTTCAACTTGATAACTTACAACTTCAATACGTATCTAAAGGTCTACAAAGTGCAGTAGTAGTTATAAAGGAAAGAAACGGACAAGTTAAACAAGATTCAAGTATTGGAACGGGTTCAATTGTTGCAATTTATAATGCTGTTGACCGAATTTTCAAGAAAGACGCAGAATTAATTGATTATCGTATTGATTCTGTAACAGAAGGTACTGATGCTCAAGCAGAAGTACATGTACGAATCATTATTAATCATATTGAAGTGACAGGCATAGGTATAGACCACGATATATTAAAAGCTTCATGTAAAGCATATATCGATGCTCATGCTAAATATATTTCAGAATATGAGTTGAAAGAAGGTATACGTACATGAGTTATAAAATAGTTGCCTTACCTGGAGATGGTATAGGACCAGAGATTCTATCTGGTACATTAGAACTTTTAAAATTAATAAGTGAAAAATATCATTTTGAATACCATTTGGAAAGTCATCATTTTGGAGGTGTTTCAATAGATTATTATGGTACACCTTTAACTAACGAAACATTACAATCATGTAAAAATGCAGATGCTATTTTATTAGGCGCGATTGGAGGGCCTAAATGGACAGACCCAAATAATCGTCCAGAACACGGTTTGTTAAAACTGAGAAAATCCTTAAATTTATTTGCTAATATTCGACCTACATTTGTAACTAAAGGGGCTAGTCATCTTTCACCACTAAAACAAGATATTGTAGAAGGCACAGATTTAGTTATAGTAAGAGAATTAACGAGCGGGATTTATTTTGGTGAACCAAGCTATGTTAAAAAAACCGAAGCTTTAGACTCATTAAAATATTCAAGTCAAGAAATTGAACGTATTGTGAGAATCGCTTTTAATCTTGCAAATCATAGACGTAAAAAATTAACTTCTGTTGATAAGGAAAACGTTCTATCCTCTAGTAAGTTATGGCGACAAATAGTAAACGATGTAAAAAAGGATTATCCAGAAGTAGAAGTTAATCATATGTTAGTTGATGCTTGTAGCATGCATCTGATCACCCAACCTACGCAATTTGATGTGATTGTAACAGAGAATCTTTTCGGAGATATTTTAAGTGATGAAGCATCTGTTATACCAGGCTCTCTAGGTCTTTCTCCATCAGCTAGTTTTGGTCAAACAGGTACACGTCTTTATGAACCAATTCATGGTTCAGCACCAGATATAGCTAATGAAGATAAAGCGAATCCATTTGGTATGGTTCTATCTTTAGCACTTTGCTTAAGAGAAAGTTTAAATCAAAATGATGCTGCTAACGAACTTGAGTCAATTGTTTACTCATTTATTCAATCTAATAAGACAACTGCAGATTTAGGTGGACAATATCGAACTTCAGAAATTTTTAAATTGCTTAAAGAAAAATATCTATAAGAGGAGGAGAAAATTATGGGTCAAACACTGTTTGATAAAGTATGGAAAAAACATGTGCTTCATGGAAAAGAAGGTGAACCACAATTATTATACATTGATTTACATCTCATTCATGAAGTCACTTCTCCTCAAGCGTTTGAAGGACTTAGAATACAAAATCGTAAACTTAGAAGACCTGATCTAACCTTTGCAACTTTAGATCATAACGTTCCCACAATTGATATTTTTAATATAAAAGATGAAATTGCTAATAAACAAATTACAACTTTACAACAAAATGCTAAGGACTTTGGTGTACATATTTTTGATATGGGTTCTGACGAACAAGGTATTGTGCATATGGTTGGACCAGAAACTGGATTAACTCAACCAGGAAAAACTATTGTATGTGGAGATTCACATACTGCTACACATGGCGCATTTGGTGCTATCGCATTTGGGATAGGAACAAGCGAGGTTGAACATGTATTTGCCACACAAACATTATGGCAAACAAAACCTAAAAATTTGAAAATTAATATAAATGGTTCTTTACCAGCTGGAGTTTATGCTAAAGACATTATTTTATATTTAATCAATCAATATGGTGTAGATTTCGGTACTGGTTATGCTCTTGAATTTACAGGAGAAACTATAAAAAATTTATCCATGGAAGCACGTATGACGATTTGTAATATGGCTATTGAAGCAGGAGCAAAGTATGGTTTAATGCAACCTGATGAAACAACCTTTAATTACGTAAAAGGTCGTCCTTATGCTACTGATTTTGATAGTTCTATGGCGTGGTGGAAAGAACTTTATTCTGATGATGATGCCTATTTTGATAAAGTTATTGAACTTGATGTAACAAATTTAGAACCTCAAGTAACTTGGGGAACTAACCCAGAAATGGGAGTTAGTTTTAGTAATCCATTCCCAGAAATTAAAAATGCAAATGACCAACGTGCTTATGACTATATGGGACTTCACCCAGGTCAAAAAGCCGAAGATATAAAATTAGGTTATGTTTTTTTAGGTTCATGCACGAATGCAAGATTATCTGATCTTATTGAAGCAAGTCATATTATTAAAGGACAACAAGTTCATCCAAATATTACTGCTATTGTGGTTCCGGGTTCAAGAACTGTTAAGAAGGAAGCTGAAGCTCTGGGACTAGATAAATTATTTAAAGATGCTGGATTTGAGTGGCGTGAACCAGGATGTTCTATGTGCTTAGGTATGAATCCAGATCAAGTTCCTGAAGGAGTACATTGTGCATCCACGAGTAATCGCAATTTTGAAGGAAGACAAGGCAAAGGCGCTCGTACACATTTGGTATCCCCTGCTATGGCTGCTGCTGCTGCGATTAATGGTAAATTCATTGATGTTAGAAAGGTGGTAGTATAATTGGAAATCAAACCAATCACTATATATACCGGAAAAACTGTCCCCCTTTTTTATGACAATATAGATACTGACCAAATCATTCCCAAAGTGCATCTTAAGCGGATCTCTAAATCAGGCTTTGGACCTTTTGCTTTTGATGAATGGCGTTACTTACCTGATGGTAGTGATAATCCTGATTTTAATCCTAATAAACCAGAATATCATGGTGCGTCAATTCTAATTACTGGAGATAACTTTGGTTGTGGTTCTAGCCGTGAGCATGCAGCGTGGGCCTTAAAAGATTATGGTTTTAACATTATTATTGCAGGAAGTTTTAGTGACATCTTTTACATGAATTGTACTAAAAACGCAATGTTACCTATATGTTTAAATCAGAAAGAAAGAGAACATTTAGCTCAATTTGATGAAATAACTGTTGATTTACCTAATCAAACAGTGTCTACGGTGTCTCAGTCTTTTCATTTTGATATAGATGAAACCTGGAAAAATAAATTAATCCATGGCTTAGACGATATTGCTATTACTTTACAATTTGAAAATTTAATAGAAAAATACGAAAAAACTTTTTAAAGGTGTGAATGACAGTGACAGTAAGAACTAAAGTTTCGACAAAAGATATAGATGAAGCATATTTACGTCTAAAAAATATAGTAAAAGAAACTCCCTTACAATTCGACCATTACTTATCTCAAAAATATAATTGTAATGTTTATTTAAAAAGAGAAGATTTACAGTGGGTACGATCCTTTAAATTAAGAGGAGCTTATAATGCTATTTCAGTATTATCCAATGAAGAAAAAAATAAAGGTATTACTTGCGCAAGTGCTGGAAATCATGCTCAAGGTGTTGCTTATACTGCAAAAAAACTCAATTTAAAAGCTGTTATTTTCATGCCAGTAACTACACCACGACAAAAAATCAATCAAGTCAAATTCTTCGGGGATAGTAACGTAGAAATAATATTAATTGGCGATACATTTGATCACTGCTTAGCACAAGCTTTAAACTATACGAAGCAACATAAAATGAATTTTATTGACCCATTTAATAATGTATATACTATTGCAGGACAAGGCACTTTAGCTAAGGAAATATTAAATCAAGCTGAAAAAGAGGATAAAACATTTGATTATGTATTTGCTGCTATAGGTGGTGGCGGTCTTATTTCAGGAGTGAGCACATATTTTAAAGCACATTCCCCCCACACTAAAATTATTGGTGTTGAACCAACCGGTGCCAGTAGTATGTATCAATCAGTCGTTATCAACCATAGTATAGTTACTTTAGAAAATATTGATAAGTTTGTTGATGGAGCTTCAGTAGCAAGAGTTGGTGATATTACCTTTGATATTGCGAAAGATAAAGTGGATGATTATGTTCAAGTTGACGAAGGAGCTGTTTGCTCCACAATTCTGGATATGTACTCTAAACAAGCGATTGTTGCTGAACCAGCTGGTGCTTTAAGTGTAAGTGCGTTAGAACAATATAAAAAGCAGATTGAAAATAAAACTATTGTATGCATAGTAAGTGGAGGCAACAATGATATTAATCGAATGAAAGAAATTGAGGAGCGTTCCCTTCTATTTGAAGAAATGAAACATTACTTTATTTTAAATTTCCCACAAAGACCTGGTGCTTTAAGAGAATTTGTTAATGATGTCCTCGGACCTCAAGACGATATTACAAAATTTGAATATTTAAAGAAAACATCACAAAACACTGGAACTGTTATTATAGGTATACAGCTGAAACATCATGATGATCTCATTCAGTTAAAAGATCGCGTATGTCAATTTGATCCTTCTAATATTTATATCAATGAAAATAAAATGTTATATTCATTACTTATTTAAGTTAATTTTATAACCAAATCCGAAGACGACGAATATATTATTAATTCGTCGTCTTCATTTTAGTATCTTATTTTAGAATGTCAGTTTGTTCCCTCGGCTAAGAAGTTTTCTTCACTTGAGATAAGCGCTCGCCCTCTTGTTTCATTTTCGTCTCTTGTTGAACCTTGTAGCTCGACTAATTTCATTACTCTCACTCCCAAATTCATGAGTTCCAAACGCTTTCTATTCGTCGGTATGTTTACTTTTTCATATCAAACACTTTCTTTTTTAAAACTAATTTTGTATAAAAAAAGAGACCTTTCGGTCTCGATTAGGCTCATCGCATCCATACGATATTTGCCTGGCAACGTCCTACTCTAGCGGAACGTCAGTCCGACTACCA